>Ga0209781_1000405_pt1 | contig 11017 bp, 8 predicted proteins | sample WorMetHERISLAND1_3_FD_187386 | JGI IMG/M metagenome (GOLD analysis project Ga0209781, IMG submission 187386) | Marine gutless worms symbiont microbial communities from Max Planck institute for Marine Microbiology, Germany - Olavius albidus HERON... | ecosystem: Host-associated > Annelida >...
AGAAGAAGAATCGATTTTTGAAGGAGCGTTACAAACAAACAGACAGAGTCAACGACAAAAAATAGTAGACTCCTAGCAGGCGCGGAGTCAATACCAAGGAACTGAAGGAAGGCCGAAATAGTGCTGGCTTATTGTTAGTCGAGACTGGAGCCAGACGATGAGCCAATCCCGCCACAGAAGTAGTGGCCCCTGAGGGGACCCGCTACTTAAAATAACACATAAGATGACAATTTATTGTTTAACATGTCAGTAGGCTTATTATACGGCAGGTTTCATGTTTGCTTTATTTTGTGTTTGATGTTGAGACGAGTGGTCACTACGAGACTTGAACACAGAGGATACTGACGGCTGTTTGACGTTACTACATGGCGATGTGAACTGGTCAATGCTGCGCTCACATCGTCTCTATTCGTAAAAGACAGTTCGTCGTCGTTCCGTCGTCTTGCCGGCGAGATGTAACGATAAGTTACCAGAGGACAATCGATCGACATATGCCTATGCCTACAGTGCTTACTTATTTTTGTTTTGTGGACGTGACCTTTTGACCTTTGAGTTCCCCTACCATCCAGGTTTGGCCCCGGATATCGTTGCATTTATTACATAGTCTGTTAATGATTCTACGTTTTAATTTTCTATCCGATTATATCCGATTAATCACTAATGAGCTCTCTAGTTAACTATATCGAGGAGTCATTCAACATTAAATCAACCAAATTATACCAGCTTGGATACACAACCTTCTTAGAAATTTTGGTAAGAATTACAAACGCAACAAATGGGAAAATTTTAGCATCAGTTTTATTTCTGGGAAAATATTAAAATGGCATTGTATGTTTTCCACGAAAACTAAATTTTACCAATAGGCGGTATTAACACACTCTGTAATTTTGAGACTTATTTCAGTGACTATCTTTGCTGTAGATTCACATTATTTACATTATTTCTTATTAAATATTTCGACCATGTATTGACAAATTCTGATTTTAAGCAATAAGTCACTATAAATACAAATAAAATATGACGTTAGCTTCGTATTTATTAAATTTTGTTGGACAGGTATAAAATGTACATGGTGGACAAAAAAAACGAGGCCACTCTGCATTTTCCCGAATATATAGCAAACTATACAAAAGGTGTATACATATATTTTTGATGTGCGAGTTTACTCATTGTATTATTTCAAATGGCGCCACTTGGCGAATCGCTTTCCACTTAATAATGCAACATTAAAACTCCAACATCACGGTGTCGGTCGGCGTCTCACGCACAGGCAAGACGAGCGTTGTGTTTGTGGAACCGGGGCCAAGGTCAACAGTCATTATTAAAGTGATGTGAGACGTGTAAACTCTGCAATTAAACACGAAAATGCCATTCATTGAGTCGAACATGACATTGTGACCCCCAAACAACCCAGATCTGAATCCGGTGGACTATGCTATTTGGGAGTGCTTCAGGAGATGATTTACCACTGCAGATATGTTTCAAGTCTGTGCAAGAATTAAAAAGTGTACTTGTCACTGTCTCGAATAGCGACATCGTCTTGAAAACGTAGTACAGTGTAATGGCAAATACATCGAACATTTTTGTTAAAGAAATCAAACTACCAACGATGCTAAGGATTTGAATTTAAGTCGGACTCGTTCAGCATTTTTCATTTGTGAAGTAGATCACAAGCTTGCTGTTACGCTAATGGTCAAGATTCGCCAGATGGCGCCATTGTATGAAATACAATTACTAAACGTGGTGTAACGTAAAACAGACCTATTCAGTATATACTAGCCTTGATGTATGCCAAAAATCATGTAAATCTTTGGTAGTTTTCTATATATTTGGCAAAATGCAGAATGGTCTCGTTTTTTGGCCCACCCGGTAGAAAATAGGCAAGCATTTGGGGACAAATTTTTAAGTAATTTGGCGTATGATTAGGTGTTATGTATAATATGAAGCAACATAATATTCGCTTTCACAGTGCGCTAAACCACTTTGTTTGTAACTTTGTACGCTGTCAGCAAAGCACATATCCAGTAATGGTTCTCACAGGTGGCTAAACTACAGTGTGCGGGAAAAATAACGCCTAAAGCTTTTTGCCATATTAAGCAATCGCTTGGGATTTTGAAGTGAAATTTCACACACTTGTTATCTGTTTATATACGCATAAAATACGATATGGCATTTGATTGTCTTTATCAATTTTGCGAGACCACCCAGCAATTTAATGCACATTCAAAAATAGTTTTAATTTTTACTAATGCGTACTGAAAAAAACCATCCGAGGAACATTGCTGATGAAGTCAGAATGGAGTAAACTTCGAAAACAATGAATCTGCATAATTTATTATTCGACAATTTATTGTTAATTTCTGTAGAACATTAAACTGTTCAGTTGACACTACCGTCATACTATAAGCAAGCAAGCGCTGCAGGTGATCTGGGGCAATCAACCACAGGGACTTATCGACAGGTCTGTTTAAAACTATTTAAAGCGATTAAGTGCATGTGATAAAGCCAATGGTAGACACTTCGAGCACTCACAATGACTCGCAGATGGATCATTATGTTGTCAGAATAACTATGTTTTTTCTGCGTTTAAGTGCGAATGTCATTCGATCTGCAAACATTCTGTGATGTAAAAAATGTTTAACTTTACGTGCAGTCGAAAAATCCGATAACTTTATCACTGTTAAAGATAATGAACTTCCGCCTCCTACATTTGTGCTTATATGAATAAATAATAAATGTGTGAAATTTTACGACAAAATTTCAAGCGATTGCTAAGAAAATTGCAAAAGGGCTAGTTTTTTTGCAGCACACTGTATGATTTTTCTTGTTAAAAATTTCTCGGTTCGCAATCAAGTCCCTATAAATATTGGCACATGTTCCCACGATAAGCAGCTACAAATGAGGAAATGACAAAAATTTCACCGTAATGCCTGCTTCATATGTAATAATATATTTTTTTCATCTAATTGAGGATAATAGCAAAGTCAAAAATATAGCGAATGTGCTTCAGAAAAAGCGTCTAGCGCAGGGGCGTAGCCAGAAATTTGTTTTTCTTTGGGGGGTATAAATTTTTTTTGGGGAGGTATAAAACTTAGGCTAATACTCACGTTCAATAGCCGTTTTGACGTCATTTTTACCCCATAAAAAGTCTACTTGGACTGATTTTGGGGTATATATATACTCCATATACCCTCGTCGCTACGCCTCTGGTCTGACGATGTATTTGACATGAATGATTACAGTCTGAAGACTGAACTTTATTCCGTATGGAATGTAAAATACATACATCAGACCTACACAGATATTTAAGATGGGTTCAAAGCCACTGAAGAGTGAAGACCAAAACAGAAAACAACAAAAATGCACGAAAATAGGTGGACAAAGGTGAGAAATGAAAAATGGGCCGTCAGTAAGTAAAGGCAGTAGACTATCAGTAAGTAATGGGAAAGTGTCGTGGAATAAGTGAGTATAAACACTAGAGTGAAAGCAAGAATAAATGATAAATGGTGAACGTGCTGAGAATGAAAATAATGAACTCGCGTAGTACAAATAAAGTGATTAAGACAAGGTTGAAAATAACCGGGAAGTGAGAGCGAAGCGTATTGAAACAAGCGCGTCGGTGATTTTTACGGCTCGGTAGCACACAGTCGACCTGTTTGCCTTACACACTCTGCTATTGTAGGAAAAAACTCAAAGATGGGATACAAGTATTTCGCAGACAGATATTGCTCGAAGACTGGGTTTTGCCAGATCAGGTGCATCGCAAAATTCGAAGGGTCACTCCGAGCAATGGCGTTAAATGAGAGTGGAATTGGAGCAGAAATTGTCGACTCTCTGCATCTCAGCCGCCGTGTCTCCGAAAATATTGGTCACTAATAAAGTTGGTATGTCCCGCGCCTGTATTTGTGGCTACTGGCTTTCAGAGACAATGAACTACATGAAAACTAATAAAAGCACGCAAATGCCATCAGCGGCAAATATGTAGGCCAGGGATCATTACTGCGGTCCATAAAAATGTGCACGTTTTATTTTTACAATAACTTTGAAAATTCTTTCACTGCTGCATTCTTTGATAGACTGCAGAAAAAGCTGGATTACAATCTTTCACGTCAATTCAAATCTGTACGACACTCTATACCTTGCGAAAATTGAATGTTCAACTTGCACACTGCACAGCTATTCATTCATGTTAGCTAGAATAACGTACATACCAGACCTATCTTATCATCATCATCATCATCAGTTAATTTAGGAAACACACCACAACCACAGTGTAAGAAAATACAGAAAACATAGCATGTGAACAATAAAACCAGACCGTCAATGACGGAGTAGCTCATTCCAAGAATCCTAAAAAGTGCGCGTATCACGTGACCTTTGACCTTGACCTTGACCTTGAGCACACCCTGGATGCATGCTTACCCGGAGACCATCGTGTGCAAGTTTGGTCGCGATCCGGTCAATTGTCTGCGAGAAGAAGCGATTTGCGCAGAAGTTTACAGCCAGACAGACGGACAGACGACGGACGCCGCGCCATTGCATTAGCTCATTCTTGGAATGAGCTAAAAACATTTGTTCCAAGGGTCAGAAATACGGCGACGGCTCTTACAACTGACCATATAAAAAGTGGCACGGTACAATGAGACAAAACTAATATAAACATCAAGTACTGAATAATAAAATTAGAATGAAAAAAACTTTGAGAAAATCAGAGTAATTGACATCATTGATAGTTTTCTTAAAAGCTAAAAAACTAAAATCCACTGTATGAGGCAAACTGTTCCAAACATTGACTATACGCTGACTGAAAAACTGTGAGCGACAGCTGATAGAACTAAATGCTTTTGCAAATTGGTATGGGTGGCCATCGTGTTAGGATGACAAATTAGGAGGCATTTCTGGTTGATAGATTTATCTTTACTTTCTGAGTGCTGCTAATGTCATTTAACATCATTGCAATATTTTGCGACAGCGCCTGCTAGATGTTTGCACTGCAGCATATAACAACGCGTCACTGACGCATCCATTGACCAATGCGTGCATGGTTCAAACTTCAAAGCAATGAAAGCATGCGTGACTAGGTGTGTGCTGGGGCATACAACTTTAACACATGCTATAATATTGTAAACTAATCTTTATAGACATATAAAACAGAAATTAACGTCTGAAATAGGCGTTAACTGTAAATAAACGATTTAGCATCACATTAGCATTGAACAAGTAAGTAAGAATAAAAATGCTGTAAAGTTGTACAAATTCACAAATTCAAATTTCACAGGGTAGAGCGGCAACATATTTGAGGTGAGGTGACACATTTTATTCCAGCTTTTCTGCAGTTCATCTGACATTGCGATAGTGAAAGAATTATTAAAAGTGGTTCACATTTGCCAAAGTTATTGCAAGAATAAAACGTGCACAATTTTTATGGACCTCAGTGTAGTTTCTGGCGATATGAGGTTTATGGGACTATTCGCTGGGGTTTATTGGAAAGGAATCGTTAAACAGGAGTACCGTGCTTCATTCTTTGGGTGACCCAGACGGCGCCCTGTCAGTTTGACACATATTCTCTGGGTGGCACTCACATATCTTTATGCTGCTATTTTCGGCCTAAGGTTATGCATACCGGTACTACTAACCGAACTACAGCGAAATGCACAATAGCTACTACGCTATTTTCTCTACCTTTTAGCTGAACTTCTTAGTTTTTCTTCAAATGTAAGTATGTAACTGACCAATGGTGACAGTGGACACGGAGGGGTTAAAACAAGAGACCGCACGTGGCTGATATAAAGAAGTAGGTTGGGTAGTTGTTAGAAGTTTTCATGTAACATACAGGATCCGTCTATTAATTTTAAGGCGGTGTTGAGCTCTGATAATGGGATATGAAAGAATTTAGAGCTTTAACGACAGCAAGATAAAGATAATTTTGAATAAACTGGAGACGACTTATTTCAGATTGCGGAAGAGTGCAGTATAGTGAGTTACAGTATTCAAGTTCAAAGTGATCAATACAAATAGAAACTGTACTGGCACTGGCTGATACAAAATCACGATTATGGGGATATAGCAAAGTTTACGCATGTGAAAAGAACAAGATTTTGGATAACGCTGAGATTTGGTCAGAAGTGTTAGACCAAAATAAAATTGAGCTGAATGAGCGGTGTTGAGTGAGTTGTTGAGCATTTTAGCAAGTTTTTTTATTATACCGTCCATGTTGTTGTTGTTGTTGTTGTTGTTGTTGTTGTCGTGGTCACTGTTGTTGTTGATCATCGGCAAGTACGCCGAATGAGTTAAAACTTTAATAGAAAAATATGGAATTATCATTGCAGTCAGCGGCCAGCAAACTGTCATGCAGGCCTGGCCTAATAGGAAAGTAAGTAAGTAAGTAATATAATTTATGTCTGGCCGTTCTTATAGCAAAGCTATCACGAACGTGCTATGATGGAATAACGCCACACGCCCTGCTAGAAGTTCAGTTTTGAGATGGCTGCAGAAATAGGATGATGAAGATAAGTCTCGAACGGCTACTAGAAGGGAGTTCTAGGCTGCAGGACCACAGAAAGCGAAACTGCTTGATGCGTAGCGTGACAGCCAAGAGCTGAAAGAATTGAATCACTGCACCAATACAGCGATCCTCCGGTACGGGAAACTTGTCTTCGTAACCTCGCCAGAGTCGAGATAAATCCTCATTCCGAGATCTAATGAGTTGAATACGCCTATGGTCTCCACCTCGGTTGGCATCCTTTTCATTGCGTAAAGCTATGTCAGCCGCTGCAGCTGCCTCGTGAACGGTACCTGGACTTTTCGTACCATGGACTACATGTATTCGTACCATCACTGGACGATTCGTACCGTGATGCAAGACTCACAAAAATTAACGTTTCCTACCAAAATGTGCCTGTGTTCAGTGTGAGTAAAACCCCTCTGAATTTTTCTGACATTTCGCCAAACGGTTGGGACTTTTTTTTACTTTCCGATTATACATTCCAATCCTATTTACGCTGGACTACAAGTTTTTATTTAATTATCTGCAACTTTGACAAAGTTGTGCCATATTAAGCGCGACCACCATGCTCGAAATGTCCACCATTGGCCGAAACGCACGCTGGGTGCCATCACTGTACGATTCGTCAAAGTTAGTTAAAGTTAGAGATAATTGAATAAAAATTTGTAATCTACCGTAGGTATGAACGTACAGTAGGCAAGTAAAATTTGGACTGAAAATTCCCAACCGTTTTGGGAAAATGTCAGAAAACCTAAGGGGGGATTTTTTGACTCACACTGTATAAACTGTGTTGTCGTTCTAAACATGGTACGAGTCGTCCAGTGATGTTACGAATAGTCCATGGTACGAACAGTCCAAGGTACGAATAGTCCGTGAACCTCGTGAACGACTCTACCTCGCTATATTACCTACGACTTGTCCAGCCATTGTAAGTGAAGACCGATGCACGGTCAGCTTATAAGACGATAATGACCGTAGGCGCATTTGTGATTCGTCTGTATATCCAGTGTAAGTCTCTTGTCAGGCATGCAGCTGCGGACTTACTGTGGAAATGAAACACTAGAACAGCTGGACGAAATTTAATACGTTCGTTCTGTGACACGCAGCCAGTAAAGGTTGCGCAGCTGTGTTGAAATACGGTCGTACTTAAATGTTGTCGCCTGTAGGTTTACAGTAGTAGTCTCAGCGGCATTCAGCACTGACTGTAGTCGGTCCGGGAGGCGACATGTGACTGTGAGCAGTGATGCCGTAATGCAATTTCGACATAACCAACGAGGTGACAAGTCACGGGAGATCCGGCTGGCCGCCTGGACATTTATGCTTCGTCTATGACGTACAGCTGCTAAACAGGTGGACACAGGTCTGTCAGTTCTTGATCCATGAGTCTTCGTCGACACGTCGCAGACAGTGTGTATTTCCAAGCATCGAACGTTCGCCTATACTTTGCCGGCACGACAACATTAGAAGAACAAACAGAAAGTGGAGCGTATTGGATTGAGCTTAAGCGCCTGAGCAGAGTCCTTCGGTTTTGGCAGTATTCAGCTGTAGGCGCTTCGACCTCGTTTACGACGACACGTCGCTGTAGCACTCAGCCACTCGATCAAGTACAGCCTGGATGCATGCCGGAGGGCAGAATTCATATATCATTTTCGCAGTTTCGAAATGAGTATGCAGCTGCTTTATTTCCGTAGTTATTTAGAAGTCAATTTTGCTCTGAAATCTGGACACGTTCAAATCTAATCTCTCGCGGAAATAAAATTTTTTCTCAAGTACATGTGAGTGAGAATGATGATGATATAAGATGGAAAAATGATGATCGATGATTGTCATTATGGCTGTGATGAATGAGGGAATAACGGTTTTGTTGACGATGTTATCGTGATGAACACAGAATTTATATATGGTGATTATGCGGACCACTGCTATGATGATTGTGACGGGGATAGACATGGCACTGAATCAGCAAGTAAGTAAATTAGTGTAAGCGTGGTTATATTATAGTGCGCCAATCTGCTGCACTTTGATCAGATTATAGTTCACAAAGACCTCAAAACAACAAGCAGTGACTAAGGCGTGAGATCAGTCCGGAAGAGAGTGAGAGAGAAGCTAATGAGGAAAGACTTGAAGAAAATGTAGGTTTTAAGCCGAGAATAGAAAACACCACGAGACAGGTTGACAGCAGGGATCATAACATGAGCTCCAAGAAGAGCACTGTGAAACATGTGGAGAACGAAGAGAATAAGGAAGTTTATTCCAAAACTGAGGTGCTGCATGTCGAGAAAACACGGTTTGTGATTTCGAGGCATGACTGAGCTGGATGATGAAGGATGAATATCGTGTGGATCAACGCGGCTGAATCGAGATAACGAAATAGAGATAACGAGGACTGGAGAAATGAAGGAGCTTGCGTGTTGATATCATTTTGTATTCAATACGTTCCTGAACTTTAAGGCAGTGAAGAGACTGCAAGATCTGGGCAGGGTCGGAGGATCTGGGAGCCGCAACAACGGCACGTGCAGGAGAGTCCTGAAATTGCTGGTGGAGGCGTTCCAGTTATCTGCAATAACACAGTGAGTTGCAGTTATCAAGACTTGAGTGTACCAGTGACATGCCAGTAACGTGAGCTGTACTGAAGTCAAGAATAGTACGGATACAGTGAAGAACGCGGATATGGTAAAACATGCACGAGAGACAGCAGACACCTGTTGAGAAAAGGTGAGGTGAGAATCGAAGATGAAACCATGCAAGGTTACGAGCAGCAAAGGCTGAGGGAGGAACGGATGTGCTGGTACTAAGAGTAAGCGCTGGGTTATGGATTTTGTTTAGCCGAAATTGGAGATCCAGTAAGAGAAATTCGCTATTGGTGACGTTGAGACAGGTTAGAGGTGATCCAGTCAGCAGTATTGAAGAGCAGATTGCACAAGAGAAATGAAAAGGATACGGACGACTGAGTGTCATCAGCGTACATGTGATTATTGAGTGACAGTGATGACATGAGGGAACTGAGTGGAGTAGTATAGAAGATGTTGATTTCAATGGGGGTGATGATTTTTCATGATAGTGATCCTCACAATGTTGATGGTGGCAGTGTTTATGATGCTTCTAGTGATATCTGTAATGGACAGAGAGACATCTGAATATTATAATATTGCTAATGTATTACTGAAACAGATTAAACGATGATTCTGAATAGTGTCTTATTAGAATTAAATCCTTCTAACCGGGATACATATGGTGTCTTTTGAATAAGTGTTGCAACTTTAAACATAATTTACCGAGAATTCCACGAGATAAAACATAAAAAGCGATTATAGAAAGCTCAGGTGAATAATAGCCATATCGATTTGTGCAGTCAGCACCTTCTTCCAACCATTCTTCTACAGGCAATCGAACCAAACAGTGTTTTTTTCTCGCCTTATTACGTCTGGTGTGGCCACCAAATCTCTCAGACTTTAATCCAGTTGACTAAGAAGTGTGCGGGTGTGGGTGTTGTCAAGCACCGCCTCGTCAGTCCGGCATCGACAGCACTGGCATTTCAACTAGGTGCATGACAAACAGTAGCCGCTTTGAGCACAGACTGTAAACGATAACATTTCTTTTGCTGAAAAAATTTGACATCTCATTCGTATAAAATGGCACAGATACGAGGCAGCAACTGAGCAAGTAGAAAGAACTATAGACGTTGTATCAAGTGTATATTGGCATCGGTAAAAATAACGGAGTCTAATCATAATGGCAACAAACACAAACACAAACATATAGTAGACGAAGGCTTAGAAACCTGTATATCCAGCTCTTTAATCATATAATATTGTTACAAATCGCAATGTGTCCGTCGTTTTTGGATCCGGAAACGGGTCCCCAAGCGCTACCAACGTTATTCTTGTTGTTGTTCTTGGGATTGTTGTTATCCGATTCTCAGAGTACTCAGGCTTTTTCATCTCATAACTGATCGTCGTTAAACTTCGTATGTAGATTGAACACAATATTCTCCAGACTCGCATTGTGTCGGATTTTCAAGATCAGTCCTAATTAATTAATAATAATTAATTTTAATTATCAAATTGCTTATACACACCAGCACCACCAGCAGCGGCGGTGGCGGCAGCAGCGCTGATGCAGCAGCGGCAGCAGCGAAGGCGGGCCAATGCCCGCACCTGACGCGCCGCAGCGTGGCTGCGTCGGACAACCCCTGGCGAATATAAATGAAATGCGCATTTCCGGATCCGACAGCTACGCGTTATTGTTCTTGTATCACAAACACATGCAGAGCAGAACTCTCTGTAAACCCAGCACATCAGTTGGGCCTGATGGCCTCCCCAATGTTTTTCTTAAACAATGTTCTACTGCTTTGTCTGTGCCACTCAGTCATATTTTTGAGATATTCTTCAAAGATAACGTTCTCCCTGCCTGCTGGAAAGAGGCTCATATCATACCGGTCCATAAAAAAGGCTGTTCGGGCGATCCAAATAACTATCGACCAATCTCACTTACAACAAACTGCTGTAAGGT
>Ga0209781_1000406_pt1 | contig 11009 bp, 10 predicted proteins | sample WorMetHERISLAND1_3_FD_187386 | JGI IMG/M metagenome (GOLD analysis project Ga0209781, IMG submission 187386) | Marine gutless worms symbiont microbial communities from Max Planck institute for Marine Microbiology, Germany - Olavius albidus HERON... | ecosystem: Host-associated > Annelida >...
GGGCGTGTCAGTTTGCGCCTCGGCTGACAGCCGCTAACACCGCTGGCTAAACTGACAACAACGCTGCTGGCAGCCGCTGGGCAGCGGCTGCCAGCCTTTGGTAGCGGACGGCAGAGACGCTGCGCTCTGCTGAAGATCAAAATGGCGGTCACCATGAATGTCGGCGACAAAGTTTTCTTGGACGAAAACGGTCCACTGTGTATTTTTGTAGGCGAGGCCGACGGACTTTGTTATTTTCAAGAGGAGAATGGTTAGTAATGTGACGTTTTACTATATATATATATATATATATATATATATATATATATATATATAAACTTCATTTCGCTATTTGGGCAGAAAGAAAACATATGTGTAACTGTTATGTACAGATCCAAAGCGGTTTGGGGGCAGTAACCCTAGATGTAGTACCCGACTTTTAGCGGCAATAGGCTATGCATACCGTATGTTGCAATTGGATTGCACTGTAGCAAGCACCTTAGTAGTAGCGTGATTTCCTATTTCGCCGTTTGCTGCTTCCTATGGTAAGGTTAGGCTTAGGGTTGGGGTTAGAATTAGGGTTTAAGGTAAGCCTTAGGGTCAGGGGCGTAGCCAGAATTTTTTTTGGGGGGGGTATAAAAGTTTTTTGGGGTATAAAATTGTTCAATATCCGTTCTCACGTCATTTTTACCCCATAAAAAGTTTACTTGCACTGATTTTGGGGGTATATATACCCATATACCCCCGTCGCTACGCCCCTGGTTAGGGTTAGGAGTTACGTTAGGGTTAGGTAATTAGAAACCGCAAAGTGGACCATCACCAGTAGTAGTATATTATCATCAGAGAGTGCGTGTTTCTGTAGGTATGACAAATGACTTGATCGTGAAGAATTCGGAAGAAATAAAGGAACGTCTACAATACAGCTACGTAACAGGTATGTTATTCAAAATCAGTACAGTACACGTTTTTTGGTGTAGTGGCTTAGACACTTTTTGGCCGACCATACTTTGTAAGGTCGCGCCTTTGGCACACTGTGTAGTCTGTCTGTCGTCGTCGTCGTCTGTGACGTTTTGTATTGTGGCAAAACCGCACATCTTAGCTAAAAACTGTCTGAAGGATCAAATAGGGTTGCCCCTGAGACTACCCCACGGTACCAATTCGGACCCCTCCATTCTTCCCATAATGGGGATAATCCAGTATAAAGGACTCTGCCTGCTTCCGTAAAGCCGTATGTGATGTTCTTAATATACGTGACGTTACGTTACGTGACAGTACATACAATGTAAACAAACATAGGTTACATGCAATGTATAATGCATGTAATTGTGAAACTGATGAAACTAGCCGTAATATATAGTGAATGTATAGCACCCGCACGCGGTGGTCATGCCTAGCTGGTGTTGGATTAATACGCCCAGGTCTTTGAGAAGACGGAATAAAGGTGCTTATGTTATGCGCGTTCAGCCGATCATCTGCACCATCGGCGGGCTGCGTACAGGGCCGCTCTGCACGCAGTGGGCACAGCGCCAGCCAGACCTGTACTGTTTGCGTGCAGGGCTAGTGTCTAGTTTACAGGTTCACATGTATTAATAGGGTTAGGATTACGCTTAGTATTAGGTTAGGTTTAGTTTTATGACTGGAGTGTGAATAGCGTGCCGTTATTTGCATTGCATTAACTCTAACCGGAACATTAATCCTAATAATCCTAACTCCTCTGTCCCTGTGTATTAGCATTGCTGTATGAATGCGCCACTGCTTTTACATGTACATAGGTCGTCAGCTATGGGCAGTACGGTCGGCCATCCCAGCAGCAGCTGGGTCACTTGTTTCCATCAGTTACAGAAGGCAGTATTTCAGTATGCACACTAATCATGATGTGTTGTTTTGTGATTACATCGGCAGGATTGACTCAGGATAGTACTGAGCAACTGGAAGCAGGTGAAGCAAATGTTGATCATACGGGTGAAGGTCTGTATTATTGATCTCATTAAACACCTTGTGATTGCTGTCAAACACCATATTTCCATTGAACACACAACACTGGCACTTGACCCAGTATGTGCTCTCATAAAGGTCATCGTTCATTTAAATAGTCAGCGGCAATGTCTGTATATATTCAAAGTATTCATCGAATACCCTCTATATCCTTACTCCAGATGTATCATTCACGTCAATGTTTTCCCTACATGACATTTGACGAGAAATTTATTTAGCTGTTTTTTCCTGCCAAATATTGCCATTTTTCGGGCTACAGATGTGTAAATATTCAAAAATCACATTGAATACTTTTGAATAATCACCTGCTGAGGGTATGCACTGTCAGCTGACAACATGCACTATGCACCAGTGTGCTGGTATGCAGCAGCTGCGTGCATAAGTATCCACTTGAGTTTTGGATACCTACACGTTTATAGCCCAAAAAGTGGAGAATTGTTTTGCAGCGAAAAAGTAGCAAAATTGCATAATTAATTTATCGTCGAAGTACACATTTATAGAAACACTGACATACATCATAGCTGCATGCATTTTGTTTAATTGACTTTGACAGGACAATAATAAACGAGAAGTTAGACACAACAATTATGATTTATCCCTGGAATGGAACCGTGACACCTTTTTTGGTAATTTTTGTGGCATATGTTGGGCTATGTGCATTCTTTCTTCTGAGTGGCAAAACGTTGGCGGCTTATTCGACTGTTGCAAACTGCGGATGAGTATTGTTCTGCCCTGCATTATTTTGGTTGTGGATTAGTCATTACTGCTGGGATTGGGTTATAGTACGTGTGCATTTTATTACATATGTTGAGTGTAACTATCATCCACTGGTTACTGTTTTGGAGCACTGGAGACAGAGAGGCTGTATTTCGTTATGCATACTAATTCAAGATGTGTTGTTTTGTGCTTACATCGGCAGGATTGACTCAGGATACTACTATTACGCCGGAAGCAGATGAAGCAAATGTTGATCATACGGGTGAAGGTAGTCATCATTACTGTATTATAGATCTCTTTAGACACCTCGTGAATTGCTGTCGCCCTGATTCTGTTCATTCAGACTTTAGAGCTTTACAAATCATTTAATTACTTACTTACTTACACTGCTGGAAATGAGGATTACGGTGGTGACGGTACCTTGGACGATGCCGACCAACAGAGTTCTGTTACTAATGATTGTAAGTAGTCTGGAATTACAGCAGACGTCTATGAAGGAGACATGGACGGACAGACGAATGCCGATCAATGCATTACGTGATCCACCGGCCCCGCTCGGCAGAGGAGGGCGACAGAGCAGTAGTAGAAGAATTTATACGGCACACCATCTCAGCCAGTTGAAATGTGTACTTATTAAATAGCAGTTTGGAAAACGAATTCTGACGTTAACATGTAGGGCCTACAACCATGTATTCTTCTGTACTTTTAAGATATCTAACTTGTGGTGCACGAAATGCAGTCGTGATATGTTATTAGCTGTATGTGTTTTTCTCTTTCTTTTGTGCATAGAAGTATCAACATATATGCTGCATATTCTAGGTTGATTAGTTACGGTCATCACATTTTCTGGAGGCAGTATGCGACTCCATATGTTTCCTTTTCAGATAATCTAAACTTTGATTCTGGCTGAATATTTTCCTGTATGCAAATATGAAATATTCTTAATGTGGCAGCATCCATTGCAATTGTTTTGTGTGTGTGTGTGTGTGTGTGCTAGCCAATTCGTCAACATGGCCATACGACAAAACGAAACTATTACTGGAAACACACCGTATGAAGAAAAAGTTGTTTAATTCCGCCAAAATAAGCAAGAAATCTGTTTGGCAGCAGATTGCTGCAGACATGAATAAACATGGTTACGAATTAAAGTGGGAGGAGTTGGAGAAGAAGTATAGAAATCTAAGAGGAACTTACAGAAAGATTTTGGATAACAACAGATCCACTGGCCGTGGAAGAAAGAAATGGCCGTATTTCCAGTTCTTCGAATCGGAATACGCTGATGATCCAGCGAACGAGCCGCCAGCAGTCGAAGTTGGCACAGCTCCCACAAACAGCACTTGTAATCTGAAGCCAGTGGAAAGTGCTGTACAAGTGCCTAGCAACTGCAGTGTTGAAACTGACGTCAGCCCGAACGACAAGAAGAAGGAACCACGGAAGCGCAAAGCCGACCGAGATCCACCAACTTGGTTCCAGAAGTATGCTGCTGAGTGCCGAGAAGCAGACGAGAAACAACTGCATGTAATGCAGGAAATGCAGAAGATAGCTCAGCAGCAGTCTGAACAACGTATCAAACTTCTCAGCGACTTGAACAATAACATCAAGGCACTGCTGGACAAGCTGTAAACCTGTTTCGTCAGCGAACTAGTGTTTAGTACACTGTTTTATCATGATCTGATGTCATGCCATTATAAGTCACAAATGCAAACGGTAACCCTTTGAGCTAGATGTGGTGAATAATGTGCACTATTCTCTCTGTTGACCCAGTGGTCAGCCGTGACTTTTCGGTTCTTTATTTTTTCAGTACCATAATCGTATTTATACAGTTGTAAAAATCATTTTAGTACTTGCTTTTATATAGTTCTGCAAAATATTTCAGTTTCCGTTTGCAATAGTCTGCAAAATATCAAGTATGAAATAACGGAACAAGTCACATGTCTGCGAGCACTCAACTGTTCACTTTGCTGACACCTGTGACTACTGAGGACAGTTTTATCGGCCATGTTGTTTCTTCATTGGGTATCCCGTTTTACACACACTGCAACTACTGACTTGATGGATTTAATTCGTTGCAACAAGAAGTAATAACATGAAATAACATGGTGTGTATTTGCAGCTGTGCACTGACTGCAGTAGGTGTCATCATAAATGTCCCACTTCGGATAGTTGTACTAAAAGTGTCACAACTTATATATGACATTGCAGGCTGGTTTTCTTTACCCAGTACTCAACTATGAATATAAGCTTCCTTTCGTATGACATAACGAGCAGCTAGTACGCTAGGCTGTGCCACACTAACTGGTTTAGGTCTACTTTAGGATGGCAAGTTCACTAGAAAGCACTTACAGAGTGCAAACCTACACCAGTCTACCGTCTTCAGTTTTGTCGAAAGTCGTAGTTCATGCCAACATTACTTCTACTATTCAACCATTACTGCAGTTTGATGTTTGTGTCGATACATTACACTTTAATATTTCGTCTATTCAGCTTTCTTAGCTGCAAGTGTGTGTGATAAAGTTCAAGCCAGTTTTTGTTCTATCCCTAAACACACTTCCATCATACACTCTCCTCATCAGTCGCTGTAAAGTTCACTCCGGACTTTATGTTAATGTACTTTATTATTATTATTATTGTTATTATTATTATATTATCATTATTGTATTGCATTTCAGATGCCTTTATACTTTTCTGAACTTTTTTCTGTATTTTAGGTACAGTACTTACAATAATAAATGAAAATCAATAAATCAAATACTTAACACATAATTTAGGTCTGGCAAGTTGTAACTGGAAAACACTCAAAGCTACACCAGAATACAACAAGAAAATTCAGCAAAGCTGACAAAACCCGCGCGACGCTTGCAAAACGAAATGTGAAGTAGGCCTATAGGCCTATGGTTTATCATGACCCCTATAGCAGTTCTTTTCCCGAAGTCTGCTTTTGGGCGTATGCCGAAAAGCCCGAAACCAGCGATAACGCCAAAAGCTTCTGGCCGTTTGTCGAACATCAAAATCGCCATAAAACCCATTTAATTTTCATGGTCATTGAACGTGACACCATTCGATAGCTTGCATACGGTTTCCTGTTAGCATCCTGTAGTAACTTCCTCTTGAAAATGCACCGTATTCGAGATATGACGACATATCGATCGAAAATCGCCATTTGCGACCACCCCGCTGTAATTTGACGTCCCATGTCCAGCGATCCGCCCGAAATATCCGCATAAACTTATTTTGTTAGAAACTCCGATCTTTGATGTACATTTCTGCCGCTGATAGTAAGGGTCTATCTCCATTCATATTTTATTGTTGAGCTCCGAAAGACACAATGTGTAAAGTAAAACTAGGCCATGATCTACCAAAATTCCAACGTGACTATAAATAGCTGCAAGCGCTGCCTGCGCTGGCAAGCAGTAGCCAATCAAAACGAGTCTGAGCAGCTCCTATTCTAGGCCGTCGGATATCAGCAGTTTTTGCCGATACCCGATGGTATAGAAAAATTGCCCTCGCTGGGGGTGATCCCTTGCGAATTTTTCGACGAGTCATACCTCCTCAGAGACCTATATCAATGGGCTATCAGATGGTGAAGAAATCATGACGCTAGCTGTTTCCGTTTTGATACAATACCGGCTGTGACAGACATCCAGACAGACGGACACGATGCGATGGCTATTACCCGCTAACGCTATGCGTCGCGCGGGTAAAAACCAGACAGTACAGCTGTATTGACAAATTAGTCAATCAACCACTCAACATGTCCATTATGAACCAAACTTAGCACCAAACAACAAATGGAATTTATCATACACCACACTTCAGGGAGCACCCCATATTCATGACATAATGTCCTAAATTTTTTAATGTTTTCAAAGACAGCCATATGCTGGAAAAGTAGTTTTTCAGAGCTGAAACTTTCGTGATAAAATTAACTTTGCGTAAATTATATAATTAATTATATGTATATCAAAGCCTGTGCATTGTCCAACTGTGAATAGATAGGCCTAAGTACAATAACATGTAGCTGTCGGGACCCGGGAATGGCCATAAGTCAGTCGTATGTGCTCTATCGAATAGTGCCACTTTCGATGACCTTGAGTTATTTCCGGTTGCGAGGTGGCATCCGCCGCAGACCACAGCGTGTCACGTCCGCACTCAGGCAGCGGCGGCAGATGCAACACACTACGGCCGCCGATGCTGCAACAGTTGAGCGATGCTGCAGTCGACGCCATTACTGCGGCTGCTGCTGCTGCTCCCTACACCGACGCCGGTGCTGCTTCGTGTGCTGCTGTATAGCAAATTTAGCGATTAAAAATTAATTGTTATTGATTAATTACATGTAGGACTTAACCTAAAAATCCGTCACGGTGCGATTGTGGATAATGTTGTCAGCTGTGTATGCGAAGTTTGGTGGCGATCAATTATAAAATGAAAAAGCCTTAGCAGATTGCAAATCTGATAACAACACAAACAACAAGAACAACGCTGGTGGCGCTTGGGGTCGTTGTGGACCTGTTCCCGGGTCCAAAAAAGATAACTTAGGTTAGTCCCATGCAAAAATCATTTAATTATACTATGATTGTTAACTGTCCAATTTATCACCTAGTTGCTGTCTCCATTACTGTATTACCATGGCAACAGAACAGCAAAATGCCAATAGGCACTCGTGGACAATGAGAAAATAATAAAAATAATAATACAGCAATGAGATTCTGCACTGCTAATTCTAAGTTTAAACGCTGTAGAAAACAACAGATGTCATACAAGTCAAGTGTTCCAGTTATTAAGCATACAACCATTAAGAACTGCAAAATGTTGAATTGTAAACCGGAAAATACAAATTAAATTGCTGCTTCAACTATGGCTGATCACAATTAGTTCAAAAACACTATCACGAAGTAGTTAAGACTACTTTCAACAACTGTGCAACTGTTATCGTGTAGACAGTGGCGTATTTAGAAAACTGAAAAGTGTAAGAACACTGTGTGATGTGATGTGGATTGCAGTAAACACTGGTAAATTGGCAGAGCGTCTAGCAGTTGGAGTGGTTGCGTACACTGAACCAACATCATACAAGGCAGCGTGTACAGTGAAGGGATTTGTAGAAGTCACAGTGCCTGGTTACAGTGTGGACGACTTCTATGCACATTTTCGCATGACACGGTCGACATTTGAGGTAAAAACTGAAAAGGGGGGTGCCCATGGGTATATTTCAGGTGTACATTTTCAAAACTATCCCAACTTTAGCATAAGAAAATCTTTCATATTAAAAATTAGTATATTTCTCAACGACAAAATGGGGGTGCCCAGGCACAAGCCCCCTAAATATGCCCGTGTGTGTGGACCAATTTTCACATTACAAATTGCTGAAACATCCACGCTAGTAAACAACAAATGGTGTCCGAGTGCTGATGCGTAATACTTCGGCATATCGTACGTTTTCCTACAGTTTGTCAGCAATTGCATCGCGTTTGGCAGCTGCACCTGCAACAGGCTCGGTGTCACAGTACTGGTCCAATACGTGCTGTCCTGTTTCTCGCAGTTCTGAGTCATCATCTTCCTCTGTGTGCATTGACACACCTTCATCGCATTCCGTTTGCAAGATGAAGTTGTGCAGCACGCAGGCTGCCACAACAACATTAGGAACTGCACTTAGTGTGCAAACATCCAGGTAACGAAGTCGCCGGAACTTGCCCTTCAACAGACCAAATGCCCGTTCGATTGTGCATCGACTCAGTGAATGCATATAGTTGTATCGTCTCTGTTTCTCTGTTAGGTGCCCATTGTCGCGGTATGGTACCAGGAGATTCATTTGCAGAGGGTACGCCGAATCACCCAATACGTGCACATCCTGGTTCAAATCCCCACTGTTTAGAACTGCACACAGTCTGCTCCGCCTATATACACGAGCGTCATGTAGCGAGCCTGGAAAGCCAGTGCTCAGGTCCACAAAACGCAAGTTGGGAGTGCATACTGCTTGTAGAATGACGGATGCGAATCCCTTCCTGTTTACATAACTGTCGCTGTACTTCAGAGGTGTACGGATAGGAATGTGGCAGCCGTCCACTGCCGCAAATGCTCCTGGAAATGAATTGCTGGCAGCTAGCATTTCCATCTCCTGTTTAGATGGCCAAATAATGCTGCAACTAGCTAGTCTGGACAGAATGGTACATCCTTGGCGGAATATGTAATGACTTTGTGGCCTTGACAAGTCGAACCGGTCAGATAATTGACGGAACGATTCTTGATTGGCTAGCGCCCATATCGTCAATAGCAACTTGGTCTCAGAAGAACTTCCTCTGTGTCCTTGTCCAAGTAGGTTGGCCTCTTCAGTCTGAAAATGCTGCAGTAGGATCTGCACGCCCGCCGACACACACACACAAACACACATGTGGAATTTGGTGCATTTAGCCTAAAAGTCTGACATCTGGTAGGATCAAATTCAGTGATTTTCCTGAGAAGCAAACGAAGAATTTCACGCATGTTAAGCAGTATTGAGGCAAACTGGGACCAAAATTTTCCACCAACTGGCAGGGCCTAACAAGTTTAGACCAGCACTCATCCATGACCTAGCAAAAAACCTATGCAAATACAAAAGTAACTGCCGAATTCGTCAGCTCTCAGCATATCTGAAAGACAGAAAGCTCTTCGCACTCTACTACAAGTAAGACATTCAGCACCAATACACTTTGCAAGAATATGTATGCAGTTGAAAAACTATCGTAATACTGATAATACTGATATTCGATAAACAACAGTGACTTTTATTGTCACTGTAGATGTAGCAACAGGCCACCAGCAGTCCAGCACCCTACAGCTAAGCCCATTCTAGCAGCTAAATGATGTACTAAATAAAACATTTCTGTCACATATTGCCCCCCCCCCTCGCCGAGAATTCATATATGCACTAAGCGCAGTCCATTATAGGTCACGATGCCCATGCCTAGCAGTGTATGCATAATGCACAGTTAATGATTTTAATTTTATGAGACCAAACAGTACTAACATGCTGTGAACCTGTACAGAGCCAGATCAAAATTACCTCAAATGTCGACCGTGTCATGCGAAAATGTGCATAGAAGTCGTCCACACTGTAACCAGGCACTGTGACTTCTACAAATCCCTTCACTGTACACGCTGCCTTGTATGATGTTGGTTCACTGTACGCAACCACTCCAACTGCTAGACGCTCTGCCAATTTACCAGTGTTTACTGCAATCCACATCACATCACACAGTGTTCTTACATACAGATCTGTGGTTGACTGCATGAAAACTGAAACCTTTATTGGAAATATTTCGCAACAAACATGGACAATCTGAGACAAAATGGAAGGATACAGATTGTATTTCAGTCAGCTCATCACACAGTAATAACCTTGGTTTATGTGGTTGCACCATCAAGGCGAATATGTAGACTCAGCAATAAAGTAACTAACCCTGGTTCCAACTCCGAGGTGTTGAACTGGCCCAACAGCGCCTTAGTAATTACATAACGGGCGCATCTCCCGTTACGTTACGTTTCGCAATTACAAATTACGGACATTCTCCACCGCCTGGGATACGCATAGCCATAGGGGGTATAGGTGTTGACAGTTGAGGGTCCACTTAGCCGTGTCCCATTACCCTAACCCTAACCCCTAACATACCCCTGAGAAGTGGGAACACACTGGCTACCGTACCGTCAAGACGGTACCGTAGACGACAAGCTTACGAGTACCGTCAACACTTAGTGTACTTGTCTATGGTAATTTGCATATTCATTTCGTTCCCGCTCTCGGTTGTTTTGAAATGTCAGCGCCATTTTGTGGTGAAATTTTGGCTTAGTGGGTAGTTTAGGGATAGGAGTTGGGATTAAAACCAGTCTTGTTTCCGACAGCGAGAACGAGATTGTGTTGACGGCACCGTAGCCTCGCCGCTACGGTACCGTCAAGTCTTGACGGTACACTTGACGGTAGCGGCGAGACTACGGTACCGTCTTGACGGTACGGTAGCTAGTGCAAAGTGGGAAACGGCGAAATGGGAAGTCACGGATATATGTAGTTACGTACCGAGCGATAAACACTGCTGCTGATCGTCAAACTCATTTTCCGCAATAACTGCTGGGATGCTAGCAAGACAACACAGGATTTTAGCACGATCACTCATTTTACACTAACTAGTCTAACTTTACTATCACATTTGTTTACAAACAACAGTGCGCTACTCAGCCTACTGTCAATTTCCCCGCTGACAACGTACGCCAGCGGCTGACGTGCTGCAGGCAGCAGCTGAGCTCAGCCGAGGCGCAAACTGACACGCCCAGTGTGTCATCAAACAGTTCTA
>Ga0209781_1000407_pt1 | contig 11005 bp, 8 predicted proteins | sample WorMetHERISLAND1_3_FD_187386 | JGI IMG/M metagenome (GOLD analysis project Ga0209781, IMG submission 187386) | Marine gutless worms symbiont microbial communities from Max Planck institute for Marine Microbiology, Germany - Olavius albidus HERON... | ecosystem: Host-associated > Annelida >...
GTTAATTTTCTTGTTTGTACCCGTAAGCCGTGGCTAGCCGCCATCAGCCACCCTAAGCCATCAATAGTCCTAAGCCACGGCTTAAGCCAGCTAGCCAGCCGTAAGGATTGTAAGCCAGCCGCCAGAGACTCTAAGCCACGGCTTTTGAGTCTAATAACACTGCACTGTATGCACACTGTACAAAACACTGTCACTACTGTGAGCTAGCTGCTACAGTGAGAATAAGCAGTGCAATAGCTCAGCAGTCAGCACCGTATTAAGACTGTTATCAGCATTAAGCTTGCTAACAGTTAACGCATGCACATATGAACAAGATCCATGCTGCTTATGTAACATACAACTCGTACATTATACAAATGACAATCATTATTACATGAACTGATCGACTACAGACATGGAATGTTCACAGCAGAATGGCTAAAAAATGCCACCTTTTGCAAAAATTTTCTGTGGAAGAGCACAGCAGTTGTGAAGAAACAAATTGACTTAATGGTGACAAAATCAGCTGATGCACATAACAGGGTGAGGTGTCACTACGTATCACGGATATGCGACCCTACTATCTGGCAGCCTGGCTTCAACCTGCCATGCCAGTCATGGATGCTGTTGAACATAGGTGCCGACTCCATGGGGGCGATTGCCCCCACAGCCAAAAAGTTGTGGAAGGATGCTCCCACGGTCGCCCGTACAGGAATTTTGTCATGTCGCCATTGTGCACAGCGAAAATGTGCAGTGAAAATTACGAATGTGTCATTATGAAATTGAAAAAGGTGTGCCAATTTGAGCCTGAAAATGCACCCAAAGTGTTTGGCGGCCGGGATCTGTCCGCAGTGTCCGGACCCGCTGGGGGAGCTTACAGCGCTCCCTCAGACCCCTAGCTGTATTTAAACGGTATGCACAAGGGAAGGGGGAAGGAAACGAGATGGGAGGGATGGCAGGAGGAGACAGGAAAGGCAGGGGGAAGGAGGGGAGGGAGGAGAGAAGGGGAAGGGGAGGGGAATCTCGCCCCACGGTCATTTTCAAACGTCGGCGCCTATGCTGTTGAATCAGTTCTGCATGGGTCAGGGCCCATGTCGTGCTAATGGGGACTAGCAGCATCGGAACTGTGCAACTGTGGACAATGACAGACATGAAGTCACACTGTGGAAGCGTGCAGGCTAACGAAGCTCGATGGTGGTCTGATGAGACTTAACGAAGCTGATATGTCACGGTCAACTGGCTCAAGTATACACCAGTATCCAGCATTCGCCAAATAATAATAAAGTGCTGTGATTGGACACCACACAAATCAAGTTTTGCTTACTTCTGTCAATCATTCCATTCTTGCAGCAGTATCTGTCTTCTCACGTTTACGTGGTTCATTCTGTCCGAACTGCAGCAGAAAGCGTGGCTCACTGGTGGAGTTGGACTCCCATCCAGCAATGCCTGCCATCACACGAACCACTTCAAGGAGATCTGGCAAATTCTGTCTCCTACTCTGGTAAAGTCCCACATCTGAGCCATCAATTGTACAAGTCCCTAAAGATGTCTAATTTTATCTATGATGAGCACTACTGCAGCCATCTACTGAGATAAGTGCGTGTTCAGCCAACTAGCACTCATATAACAGCTGTATGTATAATGCAACAGAATCATATACCACACACAAAGTTTATCAATGCACAGCATCAAAGGCAATAAATATATTGGCATTCTAAAGTGGCACCGCAGAACACACAAAACGACTAATAAAGTACACACGCTCAGACAAACGTTGACTGGGAACTAATTTCTACTTGACGATGAGCTGGAGAGCGCGAGTGTCGTCGACGACCAACCGGTGATGTAGGCAGTGAAGAAACAGTACCATTGTCATATTCGTTGCTGCAATACACACCCATACACACACGTTATAATGCACCAAAACCAATGAGTAATGAACAAAACCGAGATCGGTTTGAAACTCTAAATGATAGAACAGTCAGTAATAAATACACACGCACAGTCGTTTTTATTTCTAACTGGCTCCAGGAACGTATTTGGGGGGCCCTTGTACTTAAGCCCACTTTGGAGGTAAAACAAACTTTTTTGTCCTAATATTTCACGTGAAACAAATTTTTTATGTTAAAATTTGACACTTGAAAATGTACACCTGAAATGTACCCCCGGATAGACATCGACCGAATTTCGGCTTCGGTTTCAGTTTCAGCACCGAATGTGGACAAATGGGCACTTTCGGCGGACATTCGGTTTCGGCCGAAAGCAGTCGTACCACATTCGGTGCACTTTCGGTTTCGGCGTGCTGCAGTTGGTAAATTTGGTGGTTGCTGAAAGTACGGTACAGAGATTGAGTTGCGGAGGCAGAGAATGCTCCATACGCAGGGAATCATTAGGCTCAATGTGTACTGACTGACTATGTACAGATAACCGAGGAAGCTAGCTGCGCTGTCTATATGTCTGCATCTGGTACTGTGGCCTTTTGGCCCTGGCAGGTTGACATTAATGATGCACCAGGCTTAGGTCCAGACACTATCGACTTTCCGTTTCGGTTTTTGGCCGAAAGTCCCGCTTTACTTTCGGTGGCACATACGGTTTCGGCCGAATATTACGTCACTTTCAGCCTACTTTTGGTTTCGGCCGAAAGTAAAACTTCCGCTTTCAGTCGACCTCTACCCCCAGACTCCCCTTTGAGATTTCTAAATACGCCACTGACTAACTCACTTTTCTGGAGCTTCTCCAGGTTAGACTGATCCCTAAAAGTAATCCTTTTGGAACCGATTTGGTGGTATGTCTTTATGGGACCAATGCCCACCCTGTTATCAAAGCAGCGGAAGATGAAAAGAGAATATGTGATGGTCACGACAGCTATACCCAACTCTGTCTGTCATGATGCTGACTTCATGTGACGGGTAAACAGTTGAGAAATACGGACAATTTGCAAAAACAAACGTTACTACTTTTATAAATACATGCAATGACACGAAGAGACATCCACAGAATATACTGATCAACAGGGACAGCATTTGTCCACACTTGCTGTAATCCATCTGTGATGACAGCCATTCAGCCTCTCATACACAGCAAGCAACTGAAAGCTGAAGCAGAATATTAGCATTAGGAACAATACGAAATTTCCTCCACGCCATGCCAAGTATAACACACACTTGTCCCACGTTTATGTGCCAGAGCTACAACTCACTTTCCTGGTTTACTTGCTAATGATGCACCATCTGATCAGACAATTTGGATTATTTCCAAGTACAGCCAAACCTCGTTATACCAGTCACTTCCAGTTACATGTATATTGAAGTCTGTAGGTCCCATGGACTGAAATTCCATGCGTGTATCGAATTACAGACTCGTTACAAGTGTTGCAGCAGTGTCTTACCATCATGCAAGCCTCGCAGTCACATGCACATTGCACAATTAACAAAAAAAATAACACACGACCTTTCCATGGCACAGAATGAACGCCACACGTATCACTTCATTGACATAAACCTCAATTTAGAGACTTCAACAGAGTCCAAATAACTGTTTGGTCACTTGGGTAGTAAGCCAGCAAATGAACAACAGTAGGCAGTATGGACAGTACTTTGTATGGCAACAAAACCAGATTTCACTCAATGTTATTATTTTTAAATCAGTACCAAGCAACCAGCTAACCGACTCGTTAAACTTGCAAGTAGCTATCAACGTTAGCGTCTGGGATGTGCTGTAAACTATGACTGCACACTTATCATGCAATACACAGAAAGGCTCGTTCATACAACATGCAACAGAAACCACGTCATGCCTTCCTTTACATAACGACCACAGTCATAGCTCTTAATGTGTGAGTTAAACACAAAAGACAATCAACCACTGAAAGCACATCGACATTGTTAACATGCACACAGACTAATCAGATGGAGAATCATACCTAATATAGTTCACTCAAATATCAGTGATCATTCATCGGTAATGGTTCTGGCAGTACACAAATATCATACTTAACAACACATTAATTATCATATTTAATCTGCAAAAATAACAAAATCAGCCAGCTACTCGGCTTTCAAATGAAATTTACAAAATGCCTGCACTGCAGCAGATACAACAATCATAGCAAATGCTCTCGTAAATTTTAAACCGGTTTTGTCTACTTACTATGTTCACGACAGTTTTACACCCCTGACTCATGTATAAAAACTGGTACTATGTAAGGTATGCAATATCTCATGCATTTTTCTGGCTTTCACATCAGCATACATACTGTTACATGAAATCTATCCTCCTGATATCCTCCATCACCTCTTGCATTCATCATTCCTCCCTTCTGCTGCAATTAAATATCTATCAAACGAGATAAAATAAACAAACATGCAACAAATATTTACCGGTGATAGCTGTGAACGTTGGCGGTCGTCAGAGTGCTGAGATCACCTGCGTGTGAGCTCGGCTCGTCACTGAGATAATACACTTCAACTTGTGGACTGTGAGTTGGAACGTACGGCGAGAAGGGAAACGTCCGTGCGGCAGCCATTGAGTCCGTATCATGATTCTGTGGAGATGACTGATAAAGATTATCAAACAGCATGTCCACTGCATGTCGGCTGTCCTCAGCTGGCGCCCGCATCCCCGCCGCTGCTGGTGACCTGTAACCCTGTACGTCACCGTAGTGGGACGGCGAATATCCGGAATAGGAGTAGATGGGCGCTGACGGAGGACTAAGAATACTACAGACTGCAGTGTCAAACTGCGGCTGTATGGAATAACTGGAAGTAGTCGGCGTTGAGTTAACGAAATACTGATTGGAGGATGTAATAATGCCACGAACATCGTTTCGTGTGGCCGTATTTGCACCAAGTATCTCTGCTGCTGCTTCGGCCACGGGAGATGACGGTGCACAGTCATAATGTTGCATCTCATCCAGAGAGCCACACGTAAAAACAGTCTCGGCCGACTTGTAGTCGTGCTGCCAAGCAAGTCTGCCACCGTCGTTCATCATCTCTTGATGATCGCCGGCAAGTCTGGCGGGGTCATTATCGTCGCTGACTACTTCTTGGTGATGAAGGTGGCTGCTGCGTTTTCTTGGCCACGTTCTCGGTTGGTCGTCGTACTCCGCCACATCGTCCCCTACCAATCTCTTCATCAGTACCACGCCGGCCGTCGCAGGGCTGTCGTTGTCCGTGTCCTCGGAGTATCTGGAAATGATGATGTCGGACTTTGCTGGAGATGGATGCTGGTGCTGGCTGGCCACGGACGATACTGACGACGGAAGATGAATCTGACGCCTGGACTCTATCGACTCGACCGACGGAGAATTCTCACCAGAGTAATAACTGCAGCACACATCGACGTCAAAGTTTTGTCAAGTAAGCAAAATTATCTCTACAGGGTGGCCCAATAAAAACCGCACATATTTTGAGATACCATATTTTTGCAGCCACTACAGAATATAATCACGCGGTTTTTTCTGAAGTTTTCAGAAATTACAGCAGAAAACAACAAGCGACAATTTTTTTAAACGTGTGTTAAATATTCTTTGCAAACTAGTCAAAATATGGTACCTTGTAGGCTTGTAAATGTCAGTGCTAACAGACTCTAACAATATTAATTTTGAAGTATGCCACAGAGTAAGTCGTTTTGAGAACTGGTCTATGGCAGTGTCAACCAAGTCATCGTCCAGCAGTCTTGTATGACGTAGTCCATTTCCGGTTACTTTGCAAAGAATATTTAACACTTGTTTAAAAATTTTTCGCTAGATGTTTTCTGCTGTAATTTCTGAACACTTCAGCAAAAATCGCATGATTATATCTGTAGAGGCTGCAAAAAATATGGTATCTCAAAAATGTGCGGTTATTATTGGGCCACCCTGTACCGTACATAGCGCATTACAAGGACAAGTCACTATGTGGTGAGTGAGGGACTGGAGTTTAGCATCGCACACAAAATATGATTGTCTCGAAAGACTCGTCTCCGAAATAGCCCATCAACTGCATTGGTACTCACAAATCAAATCAATATTATTGATTATTATTATTAATGTCACCACATACTTCACTGGTTCTTATAGCAATGTATTAAACAACACTATAGCACTACTCTTAACTGAGGTTATTGCTGATGAAAAATACAACACTGGAACACCAGAGATTACCACCTATACCATTTTCGAACTTGTCTGCCCCTTCGACCATAGGATGACATCTCCAACATTCAGGAGTTATCAGGTTGACAAACATTCAAACAGACAGTCATCCAAACACACACTACCGAAAACAATACTACCCACATCAGAGTCTGTCACAAAACCTGCATACAGCGTAAGAATACCTCTTAGTGGCGGCCGCCGATGGACTGGTCACGTCGACCGCTCGGCGCCGTCGTCGTGCTTGACTTGGACTCATCTTACGATAGATTTTCACCTCACTCGTCAGGTCCGGTGAAAACTGTTCTTTGAGTGACTTGGACGACGCGGTCCGTGCGACAGGAGAACGCAGCGTCAGTGGCTTTTCATACTCCTCGATCGCTATCTGTGAACGCAACAGCAGCATGCACGGCAACTACACACATGGACACCACGCACATCTTACGCTGTCCACTTTTGGCATTTGCAAGCCAATTTTGCAAAAGTCTTAAATTAATTAAACAGATTTCAATTTCGTTTTCATAGAAATTTTTCTGCCAAAAATCCACATAATTTTGCATCACCACATCAGTTATACAAACAGACGATAAAAATATATTCAGCCAAAGCTGACAACAGATATTTAGATTTTATTCTCGTATTCACCACACAGCTATAATTGTAACAGTTAATCACAGTCAGCAATACATAACGTTTATCGTATGTTACAGCTGTTATGAATAGAAGTTTTTTACTCACAGGTGACAAAAAGCAATCCGACGAGTTTTACGACCCAATTCACATATACAGTAGGTCTGTATTATCTGAGACAGAACTTCCAGCCAATCAAATTATATATAGGGTATACAGAATAACAACTAAAGCTAATACAGAAACCTGGTTTGGTTGGCAGTGACTTAGTCAGCAAACATATTGGGTCGATGTTGCTCGTTGTTCAATGACGATGATGATGATGAGACTTATACACTACAGGTATAGCTTACCTTTGGCATTGACTTGCAAGTCCGCATTTTAGACTGTGATGAAGTGGACTTGGGTCGTCGTACAACGATCTTGTTCCTGCGTCGTGTCTCAACGTTAGCTGACTGTTCACTGGTGTAGCTTCCAGTGTCACCAGCACCAGACGCAGCATCAGCAGCAACTTCAGTGTACGTTGAGAGAAGATCTTCAGCATCTAGAGACATCAATCACAGATCACTATCATCCACGGTAACAGTACTGAGTACTGTCCTAAGATGAGTTACAAAGATGAAGTTCTGCATCGCACTGGCCTGTTCGAAGTCTTATATACTGTCCGTAAACGAAGACTGGGTCTCTTTGGTCATGTCGCCAGACTTCGAAGCAACGTACCGGCAAACCTGATCCTCCGAATCTGCACCAAGACGAGGGACGGTGAGCGGCCTTCGCAGAGTGGAGACGGCCTTCGCAGAGTGGAGACGCAACTGCAGCCGACCATCTACTACCTGGGTCCACCAGAACTGCCATGACATGGGTGTAACAGCGACCGAGGCCCTGCTGCTAGCGGAGGACAGACAGTATTGGCGAACGATCGCAAAGGCGGGAGGCTTCGGCCAATCGCTTCGCGTCACGATGATGAGTTACATAGTGTACTTTACAAGCCACACTTACAATGCCACTCAGGCAATAATGGCAACTTCTCCTACACGGCTGGAACACCAGCACTGCTGTTAGTAAAAGTCACAGTCTTTGGCACAAGCAGCTTGCCACCACCAGCTATCTGCTGCTGACAGCATCGGATGATGTGACTGGACTGATCCGAGAAATCTGTTTGCATTCTTTTTCTTCTTACCGTTTTGTTCTTCTGACTGATCTCGGTCACCAATCATGTGACGTACCATGCTCATGCTGCTACTCGAGTATTTTTACACTGGACATTTATGTTGTCAATGTGAATGTAAATAATCAGTACATATAGCAAAATTTCATGCTGCATCTGCGTTGTCTTGTGCTATTTTTGCACAAACAGCAAATCACGTAAGCGCAGTCGCTTTTGACAGATTACATCAAACGGGAAGAAGAAAGTCAGATTGGCACAATTGCTCTGAGCTATGCAATCCACTGCATCCAAGTCTCGCCTAGATCAGATTTATTTGTACAATCATTTTAGAGCACGAGCACATGCAATGTAAAGCAGGTATGTATTACTACCTAGTTTTAATGACAAATGTACTACCGGTTTTAATGGCAATGTCAACACAGATGGGTTCTTTCAACAGTTCAACGTATCACAACCACTTACAGATAAACAGTTAACTTGTAAAAACACTTCAACACCGTTAAATGTGTCAACTTAGCACACTGGGGTCATTTCACACTCTTTACGGCTCACTGCTTTTGTAAGGGCGTAAGATTGTGGCACATTGTGATGGTTTAATCGCACCTTCCAAAAATGTACATTCAATAATAAAAATACTTAGCACAACAGCACAACAACAAACAGATGAAAAAACAACCCAATGAACAACAAACACAATTACACCTTAAAGAATGTCAGATATTTTCAACACAATGCATGGTGTGAGATAGAAGCAACCACTTAGCAACATTAACATCATGCACAAACCACAATTTTCCACACAACATTTAGTGCTTCATGATTATTTGTAACTGTTCAGCCATTCTTTAAGTATCACCATTCTTTAAATATGACTGGTGACAAAACAAACACAATTATGTGACCTATACTGCAGGTGATATAATTTTGTCAAAAATTACAAAGAGTTAAATATTCATGCTTCACTAAGACGTTAAACAACCACACCATGCAGCAAACAACATCTCAAGACTCTGATATCACCCAACTTTTTTATTCACATTACAATTTGCTTTACACTACTTCTTGCAACAAACATGCATGCAAACTTATTCATAACTCAGCCTTAACATACACGATAAGCACTGTTATACATAGCGACACTGGAGACTTGAGCAAATTGACTGAGCAAACTGATGCAAAGCAACATATGACAGCAAGGGGAAGACTGGTGATATGTTGCAATCAGATTCACATTACAAAGCCAGTTGTAATAATTTACAGTGTATGGCTAAAAATGCCAACGTTATTTTCATATTTTCACCCAAATGTGGTTTCACACGTCAGTCAATTACAGCTGTGGGAAGTTGGTATCTTTCATAATAACCATTCTGTTCGAGACATTCTAACGCATCTGTATGTACTGCTGCAGAAGAACGAACTTTACATCTCACTAACTTGCCAGCACTAACATGCCATGAAAACAGTTCCAGTCATGTTATATGAAAAGTGATAGGAAAGTATGGAGATAAATGGAAATGCACGGATAGTTTGAAGGTTGTGTTTGGTACACCTTATATCATACATGACAACATATAGGGTGGCTCAAAACAAATACCCAGCAGACAAAAATCATCAAAATGTTCATAACGGGGAAGATATGCATGGTATGTGCACAATTACAGGCAAATGCAGTTCAATTATTTTCAAGATAAAGATCGGAATAATTACAAAGACATAAATCTCAACTTTCACATAAACAGGATTTCATTTTCACCAACACAGTAGGGAACTTTACAGCCAACAACTTAACTAAAGAGAAATAGCAATAATATAATAAAAGACAGAAATCCAAACAAATGAACCTTACAAAACGAAATTCATGCAGTTAAAACAATCTCATACAACACGTCTAGCAAGTACATACCTTCACATCAACCTGGAAAATGCACGAGCTAAAAATGGGGAATAAGGTGAAGGACAAAAGAAAGGATATATAACGGCCAAATAATAATGGCGGGTGGCTCGGTGGTGTAGTGGTTAGAGTGCCAGACTCGTGATGAGAGATTGTGGGTACAATTCCCAGTCATCGCATTGCCGGGTCGGAACTCTGGGCAAGTTGTTCACACCCATGTGCCTCTGTCACCAAGCAGTATAATTTGGTACCGGCCAAGGGGCAGTGATGCTCTGCAGCTGGGAAAATAACCGTAAGTTTGGTGTCTCACTGGCCATGCGCCACAGACTCAGTGGTCTATCCAAATACACGCTTAATGGCCGTAAACGGGAGATGCGCACCCCACCTATGCTCCATTGTCTGGCACACTTTTTCCTTTTAGATAACAAGGGAAACTAATAAAGTATCCCGATCAGCCTTAGGATCAGTTTGAGTCTCAAAACACGACATGCACAAATGACATGCCTTACAAGTGTCACCATGCAATGCAGACTTATGTGACACCAGAAACTGATTTGATCCATGCACGAGACAACATACCAGTCGTATTTTCTAAAAACTCCGAACTATCCTCACTGAAATCTACAATGTAATGGACTAGCCAACTGAAGAGTGACAATCAGTTAGGATTAATTTTGACACTGTCATTAAACCAAGTGGCACCTGATAAACATAACACTGTCACAGGTACAAACTTCCACCTGGCGTCTAATTAAACGGTGATTGATACGGTACAGGTATTTTCACACAATGACAGAGGCAGAGTGTAATGTAAGAGGCAAGAGTTTCTTTTTATGCCACACACAGAACACATGTCTATAGCATTACCCACCCCAAATACTTACAATGATGATTATGCAGTATCTGTTTTACGATACAAAAAAACAAGCTGTGGTGCGAAAGCACAATAAACCCCATCCCCGTGTTGCGCATCACAGCATCGCACGGTTTCTCGAATTGACCAAAAATGTAATCAGGTCATCCCATGGTCACTCCACACGTTCTCTGAAAATTTCATGCAAATCGTCGGTACAGTCGTTTTCTCGTAATCTTGCTAACAAAGAAACAAAGATACAAACAAAGAAACAAAGAAATCGATCGAAAACAATACCCCGTCCCCGATGTATTGGTAACAAAACAAAAAACACATCCCAGAATTCTTCTC
>Ga0209781_1000408_pt1 | contig 11001 bp, 9 predicted proteins | sample WorMetHERISLAND1_3_FD_187386 | JGI IMG/M metagenome (GOLD analysis project Ga0209781, IMG submission 187386) | Marine gutless worms symbiont microbial communities from Max Planck institute for Marine Microbiology, Germany - Olavius albidus HERON... | ecosystem: Host-associated > Annelida >...
CGTTACCTGCCATATGGGATCACACAGTGTTACCTGCCACCCGACACAAGTGACCGCGCCCCCGCCTTAACCCGAGCTAGTAAGCTGGACCACAAAATTCACTCGAGTACACATATCCTGTCTGTATATCACTTGAGGTTAAATAGATATCAATCCCTCTGTGAGAAATATTCGGAAAAGTCGGGGAATTTGACGAGGACTGGAGAGTGGCCGCCCTGCAGACATCAACCAACCAATGGAAACCAACATGACAAGACTTTTTACTTGACTGGTAATAGATAGCTGATCTGTGGTTAATCAGAGCATTCAACGACCAACACGTCGTCCGCTAGTGCCAATACGTCCTCAGCGCCGGCAAGACGACTGAGCGCCAGCAGCAGCAGTTCTTCCGACTCGGACAGCAGTGATTCTAGCGACTCGAGCGACTCGGAGACTGGTGAGTATACTACGATCATATCCGTCAGTGTTGCCTTTACATCTCTTATCACATCTGCTATTAGATGCTCCGTTTGTGCTAGCATTCATGTCAGTGATAATTGATCCGATCATTTTTAATGCTGTTTGGGGTGGAGTGATTTTTTAATGACATTCGCATTGAATAACGGCACACCGGTTTGCTGTACTCTGTGCAGCTGTTTGAGCATCTATCTGCATTGGTCACGCAGTCCGTTAACTGTCTCGATGCCTCAGTTGTTACTTGTCGTCATGTCGTATGGCTGACTATAATCAGTGTATTACGTAACATTTTGTTCTGCAGCGGGAAAGCCGTCAGTCAGCAAGGTCGTGCCGGCGGCCAGTGCTGTGCAGGTATGGATGCTGTCGCCCGTTGCCGCGGCGTTGTTTATCTAGCGACAGCGTAGCAGTTAACACAGCCGCATACGTATATGAGACCAATGCACTTAATCTCTTTCTACGTTGTCTGCATTTGGGTTGCTATTTGTGAACAGGGTGGTCATGGAAACCAACAAGACAAGACCTGCTTTTACTTATTGTTTATATTGATCATTTTTAAAGTTTTTAAATAGTAATTTTCAAGCTGCTTGTTAATTTTAAAAAAAACATAGAACTTGATAGATAAGATGTTCATTTTATCTAACGGCTTTCTGAGTCGCTGTTGTAATTTGTTTAAGTAATACAGATGGTATTTCTGCATAATTTGATAAGAGTTACTGTATTAATAAGCTACATTGTAGACAAATAGATTTTGCATGTAGCTGTAGTGTATCATCATCATATTCATTTATTAAAATAATCTTGACAAAATGCAAGACTAAAGTGTACAGTGTAGTAAGAATTGTTGTCTATCTACCTGTTGTGATTGTGTCTTACATTCAACATGTACATACCATCCTAGTGGGCTTGGTTGCCATGTTCACTGTTTCTAATCTCAACAATTCTCTAATTTGGCATTTTTCTTTTATCATGTAAAATGTAAATGTGAAATATTTGGCAACGCGCCAAAGTTTAAAAAAAAATTTAATCAGAGGTGCGGGACAGTCGCTAGGTGGTGAGAAAATTATGGCGAGGTAAAATAGTGTTTTTTGAGTTGATGTTTGAAGGAGTCAAATGATGATGAGACGTTGACGGTGGTTGGAACAGATTTTGGGACCTGCAGAGGAGAAGCTTGACGTCCAAAGTTGGTTTTTGTCCTGGAAACATGCACGAGAGACTGGCTAGAGAAACACAGCAAATGACTGGGTTGATGGTAGGATATGAGGTTATGAAGGTAAGCAGGTTGTTGAGTGGAAGAGGTCAGGGTGGCGATTTCAAAATTTACTTGTTTATGGATTGGGAGCTGGTGGAAAGGAGCTGAGATGTGGGGACTGAACGAGGAGAGTGAGTGATAGTTCTGGTCAGAGTGTTTTGTACCATTTGAAGTTTATGAAGGTTGGATGTGGATGTGCCATATAGTACAGAATTTGAGTAGTCATGTCTGGACTAAATTACAGCTGTTGCAAGACTCAAACAGGCATCATCTGGCAGAGAGGCTCTGATATGGCGGAGAGCACGGAGGTGGTAGTAAGAAGATTTACACAGGTTATTGACGTGTCGCTGCAGATTCAGGGTCTGGTCAAGGTTGACGCCTAGTGTGGTGACTGTATCAGAGAGATGTACAACAGAGCCTGCGATATTGACGGATGTAATGTGTGGAAATGCGCGGAGCCTTTGCTGAGTGCCAAACAAAACAGCATCCGATTTTGAAGGATTCGGGCAGAGGCCGTTGTGTGAGAGCCAGCAGTAGAGGTCAGTGAGACAGGATTCGAGCCTTGCGACTGAAAGCGCACAATCTGTGGGGGATACAGCGATGTACAGTTGAGTATCGCCAGCGTACTGCTGGGGCTGGAGATTGTGAGTAGCAATGAGGGAACTGATAGGCAAAATGTAAACTGAATAGAATACAGGACCAAATATTGGTGCCAGTGTAAAGCCAAACCACCGTGTGATCAGTCATTTCCGTTTTGATGCTTCACTTACATTGACCAAATCTTGAAGCTCCTTAAGGAAAACTTTTCCAATTGAGTTATTACTTATATTCCTTTAAACTGATAGCCATTAAACACTTACACGGACACGGGTCCCCAGTGGCCACAAACGTTGTTTTTGTTGTTGTTATCAGATTTTCCAAATGCTAAGGCTTTTTCATTTCACCTGGTGACCAGAAATGAAATGCCCGTTACTGGGTCTGACAGCTACATATTGCTGTTCTTGTAGTATTCAGTGATAACAACAATAATAATCAGATTTGTAGAGTGCCATGTGGCTTGGAAACAGACCAACAAGTAGCTGCCAGTACTATGTGAGGAGTTACTGTATTAAGTTTCTTAGATAAATCGGGTTGTTATAGTAAATCAGCAACTTGGCTTCATAGAAAAGAGCTGTGGCACATCATTGGAAGTATGCTAATTAGTTAATACTATGCAATCAATCAATCAATCAATCAAAAACTTAAAAACACGCCATATGTAGGCCTCGGTAGTCCTATTCGTAGGCACAGCCGGTCATTAGGCAGTGGTCATAAAGGCTGTTTCGAACTGATGTTTTCTGAATGTCTCAACAGTAAGTCCAAGGCAGTTTCGGCACTTGGCAGGTAGACTGTTCCAAACAGCAGCAGTGTCGTTGAACATGCATTTGTTTGGTGTGTAACTAGGCGTCTTCAGCTGAGCCGTCTAGGCCTGGTCCGCCAGTGCCGCCCATGTCTAAACCTCCAGTGACATTAACACCAGTTGTTGCTGGTGACACTGTGCGGCCGTATGCTGACACTGGAATATCTCCACTTCCAGGTGCGTATCACTGTCTGCTCGAGTCATTACAGGGTGGCCACTTCCTGGAAAAGTCGGGGAATTTCACATTGGTCAAGGAAAAGTAAGGGAAATTAGGAAAAGTCACGTAAAATTAAGGGAAATTGTGGTTTGCCTGTGATGTGTTACCGCAGTTACGATAGTCACAGACACAAAATATACATAACCTGAGTACTGTTAAGTAAATCTGACAAGTCCATGTTTGATTGATGTGACGTGATGTGAAAACACTGATAAAGCTAATTTTATTCGCAAACTATAGGAACATGCCTTTCTATCCGATCTGATTACTTATGCATTCGTGAAATATTCACAGTAAATATACATGTTTGTGTGTTTCTTTGTTTACTAATGCTCTATTGCATTTCTGTTATCAGTCCTGTTCTTTTGGTGTATCTTGAGATATTGTGTGTATGTTTCTATATACTATTTTGCTTCTAATTGCTGCCTCAACGGATGAATAAAGAGAAAGCTGTGTAACTGTGGTGTAGGTGTTAGCGTATTAAATACGCCGTCACTGGCGCCTGTGACGCCGGAGATGACACAGCATCCTGCTGGTAGTGGTCTCGTGCCGCCTCCGCAGTCACTGCATCCCAGTGCATCCACGGCTTCAGCACGCAAGTCTACGCCCGTCAAGTCCAGTGCCGGTAAGCAGCCACCATCTCTTCATGTTGATGTGTGTGACTGATTTAACTTCGGAACTTGAGTTCATGAAGTTATCCTTCTGGACACGTTGTCAGCGGCTCCTGGAAATTCACTGGACTTGGCAAGTGTTTTTCATTAAAGCACTGTTTACAGACATCTTTTAGTTTAACTACTCTGTCTTGTTTCCAATTTGTTACTACATTTGCCTTTTAACACTGTCTGTTATGTTGACTCTATCATGTTCTCACACCTCTTTTTTATTGTTGACAGTTGCAATTTATCAACTGCCATTTCAGATGAATATCTGAATATGAATATGAATGAAGTTTCACTGGTGGAAGCAGCACACATCAGTGGGAGCAGCATATCCTCCACTCCCCCATCAAGTTATTGCAGCTGACTGCTAATTCAGTGCAGAATTTATGGTCTCCGACCCATAGCTCCATGGATGCTGTTGCTGAGGTGACATGAAGGGGTCTGTCCTGTAAGAAATCCTGCTTTGGCAGTGCCAATTGTTTACTTTTTGTGGTGCTGGCTTAACTCTGCAAAATTTGGCAGGTTACTTAGAGAGTAGTAGTTTTATATTATCTTGTCAAAACTTAGGCTGCGTCTGCATGGCTGCTTAGCATTTGCCTAAATGCCATCGTGTTTGTTTGTTTGTAGAATTATTCGATTCGTCGCCTGTTGCGGCAGCGACCCCCTTGACGTCGTCACTAGTTACAGCCACCACATCTCGGCCGTTACTGTCATTAGCTGCCGACAGCAAACCGTCACTGTCGCTGTCGTCGTCATTGTCGCTGTCGTCATCGCTCGTGTCGCCGTCAATGAAACTTGGAGACGATAGTCACGCGACACATCTTGTGCCGCGGCTTGCTCCGCCGTCCACGCTGTCAATGTGTAAGTAAAAGTAAGAACTTGATTACAGGGTAGTGTAGATACATAAACCGTGCGAGTTGGGTTAATTACATGTTCTCTCGTTGCTAATTTCCTGTACTGTATGTCGGCCAAAAATTACATGAAAATCATCTGGTATGCATCACCAGTTCTGGGTGAACTTTCGTTACATGCCAATTGCCAACTAATGTGCCGATGTTATGCATTGTTTAAATTTGAAAGCAAGTAATTCAGTGGTTATTATAAACAATGGTCAAAATAAGGGGCACTGCATTCCCCCATCTCCTATTTTCAGTCTCATGAAAATTAGTAAAATTGGTTCCACCAGATTTTAGATTTTGAGGCTAGAATGCACAAAATTTGATTTCCACTTGGGCTATTCCGGGCCCCTCCCCACACCCCGCCAAGGGGCTTACAGCTCTCCCTGAGACCTCTGAGCTGTATTTAAGAGGTCTACTTCTAAGGTGAGGGGGAGGGAAGGGAAGGGGGGGTAGTAGGGAGGAAAAGAGATGGAAGGGGAAGAAGGGGAAGAGAAGTAGAGTTCCTTACCTCTTTTATCCTACTTTGACCACTACTTATAGGATGATTGATGGACATAAGCATTTCAATAGTGAAGAATGTGCCGTCATGTTATGAAAATGTTGTGGTGTGCAGATGGCACGACGGCTTCGTCTGTTCCTTCGCCAGGTCTCGGTCTGGTGCCGTCTTCGTCACAAGGCACAACCGACGACAAATTTCAACCGCCCAAGAAACCCGCTGCCACGGTATGACAGAAAATGACTTTTTCATTGTAATTTTGTTCTATGAAGTTACTGATGGAATTGTTGTAGAATTTGTAACTAGTACCAGAGTGGCCACCCACCAGGAAAACCTGGAGAAGTCCGGAGAATTTCACATTGGTCGGGAAAAAGTCAGGGAAATTAGAAAAGTCAGGGAAGTTGTGGTTTTCCCGTGATGTGCTACCGCAGTTGCGATAGTGACAAAATAAGTGTATTTCATTGTAAATGTTTATTGTGCAGGAGGTGAAGTTAAAGAACGCTGGTTCATGGTCAAGTCTTGCTAGTCTCGCCGTATCTCAGACGCCCGGGACCAGCAGCGTTAAAAAGTCAACGACCGCCATGAGCTTTGAACTGTTCAAGAAAGCTGCCAAGGAGAAGGAAGAACGGGTAGGCAAGGCATTGACTGAGTTTTGCTGTTTGAGGCGTGTGTGTTCTTTGTCTGTTATAAAGAACTAAGTGAATAAAATCATCCTTTGAGTGTAGACATGACAGGAGATTCATACATAGATTCATATGCATGATTATTGCTTTTGTAACAAAGTTTCAACCATTGTGTCCTCACATTTGAATATTTCAGACCTCACCATTTATTGTTGTTATGGTTAACACGAGCATTTGTTATTACCGGTTTATTGTAGCTAAAGACAGCGTTGGTTTTACATCTCTGTTTATCCATCTTATCATCACATGTAGCTACTTCTGTGTATAACCTTTATGACACTAAATGACCTTCCATGCGCTGATGAGATGTTAAGAAACTAGACCTAAGAAACTAGGCCTAAGAAACTAGACCTAAGAAACTAGACCTAAGAAACTAGACCTAAGAAACTAGGCCTACTCACTGATTCAGCAGACACGGGTTTTCTTACCTAGGGACAGTTTTGTTTTGTTTTCATGATGGCCTTTTGTGTTTTTGTCCATTTTGTCTGGTTTGTGCTGAGTTTGGTTTCCAGTACCAGTGCAACTGATTGCATGGAAAGACTCGTATTCCAAAGTGACCTGTTATATATAGAGCGAGTGTTAAACTCCCGTCTGGTGCTGGACATCACTATTATATTTATGTGACCTATGATGACAACACATGCACCACTCTTAAGGTGTACATGTTGAGACAGAAACCACATACATCTGAGGTCGGTTTTGGTATATATAACAAGAAAACAAGAAGTTGAGCTTAAAAGCTAAATTGGCAAGCTAGTTAGAACTCAAATTGAAATTAGTGGCAAAGTGTTTAATCGTGTGGAGCTGTGAGAAATTCTGGACTGTGATCAAATCAAATTTATTAAAAACAAGACCAAATAGTCATCAACACTACAGTAGCATGATGCAAATGATATAGAAACAGTACTAATGGTACATAAAATAATAAAAAAGAGAACTAATATAAAATATAGCATAGTGATGGTGATGTTTGTATCCAGGAGCGAGCAAATCGTGAGCAGGCGGAGCTGCGTCGTCGCAAGCAGGAGTTGGAGCAAGCCGAGCGGAGTAAGGCGGAGCGAGAGAGACAACGAGCTCGCGAGGAGGAAGAAGCCGTGGAAAGCGCTTTGAAGGCTCAGCAGCGAGACTCCGGCAGTCAGCCAATGACCGATTCACAACTGATGGCTCAGAAGGAGCGCGAACGACAACGGGAACAGCAGAGACGTCGACTTGCCGCTGTAAGATAACGCCGAGAATATTTTCTTCCATCAAACCTTTTAAGTTTTTTTGCCATTTAATCTATCAGGGTGCTTACAACTCTGGAAAACTCTTGGAATTGTTTTAATTCTGGAAAACTCTGGGAAAATCTAGGAATTTTAAATTAACAGTAGTATATATTGGCTGGGCGGCAGTGACTGGCGTGGGTGGAGCCAGTCACCCACCATGCTCCTTAAATAAAATATTTGTACTTATGCAAGAAAGCTGCCGAAATGACTGCTAAGTTAATTCGTTACATTGTTTCGTTACATTTCTCTTTATAATTTGTCTTGAAATAACTGTTTAGAGGGTCTGGAAAACCTGGAAAACTCAACTCAGGGAATTTCATTTTGCCAAATTTGTAAGCAACTTGTCTAGAGGCTGATGGAGCTAGACAATACGGTGGCCATTTACTCGAAAAACCTGGAAAAGTCAGGGAATTTCACATTGGTCAGGAAAATGTCAGGAAAATTGTGGTTTGCCTGTGATTTGCTACCGCAGTTGTGAAAGTTACAAAATAAACACAACCTGAGTACTGTTAAGTAAAGTTGACTTGCACAAGCTGGACTTCCAGTAGTGCTACAGAAGTAAAGTGAAATTCATTAATAAATGCTTATTGCTTATATATTCACTTTTAGGAGTACATGTAAACCTAGCTGTATACCTTGGGGGTGGTTTAGTAAACATTAATGCCTCTTAAGAGAAATACGTGGAAAAAGTCCTGGGAATTCGATGAGAACTGGAGATTGGTTACCGTGTTTGTGATGTAAGGTAATTTAGTGTAATGCTGTAGTAATGACTGTTTGTGGTTGCTTGAACAGAGAGCGAACCAGATAGACATGACGGCACAAAGCGAGCTGATGGCATCATTTGAAGAGAACCTCTGATCATTACTGACTTTACCTTTTCTACGTTTGTCTAAACAGACTTTTCTCAGCAGTGACAGTTCGACGTGACGATGCCAGCCGGCCGATCTGAGCTGCCGTCACTGGTTGAATGTATATGCGGTTTATTTATAAGGTTGGAAAAAAATACTGTGATGCGTGGACGAATCTTCGTTGTATAAAGTTAGGCGAATTATCGGACTGGTGCGCAATGCTGCTGCGCCAGTTGTGCACTGTTGTTAATTTGCGGCTGCGGAACAAACGGGAACTTGCTCGAAGTTACGGTTTTTCACTGTCGAGTTCTGCTTTTGATTACAGCCGCGGACCACAGAGCATTGTTGTGAGTGGCGACGATTGCATTTGTCTCGCGTTTCCAGTCACGACGCACGGAAATTGTGGCGAATATTTTGTGATGCCTGAAGTTAGTACATGATACGTCGTCGTGTGTGTCGCATTTTTTTGTTGTCGTTTTTTCGGGGTCTATTTTAATACAGAAACCAACAACCAACCATGTGTTCTTTTATGTGGCCCTCTCTCTACACTGCTGCATTTCACTTTGCAACCTGTCTGACCATCCTCTGTCTGTCTGTCTGTCCCATGTGGTGGGTGCTGTGGCGTAGTCGTGGAGTATTGGATTTGTAAGCTTATTGGCTATGGGTTGATGGCCTACTGTGGCGATGGGGTAATTAGTACCAGCAGTGGATTGCTGCATAATGTGCAGCATGTACGATTCGCTGGTGCCATTCAGCTGTCATTTCTGACATTGTTATGTTTAGCACTTCATAATAGGAGTCCAACTCGTGTATGCAGCAGACCCGTAGCCACAAACTAGAATTAAATGCTGCAGATAGTACAGTAATGACACAAATAACACATTACTCACGGTCCAGTTTGGTGCACAAATAACCAAAGCAAGTGTAACTCCCGGTACCATTTTACGTAGGTCATCCAATCTTGTAAAGCCTGAACGTTACATGTACTACAACTGATAAATGGATGGTCAGTGTTAACTTGATAACATTGTACTGACAGTGAGGATGCGAAGAACAGTTACAAGATCGGCATATTGTTAGGCATTACTGATAAAGTGCTAACAGAAGCTAACCAGCCACATGTAAACTCTTGACTGTATGTTAATCACACTCTGTAGCGATATACCGCTAGAAGTCATGGTTGGTACATCATGGATGAAACTGTTTTTTTTTCAGTTTTTTGTTTCACTGGTTCATGTTTTTCTATACCTGCTCCGAGTTCGGCCACGTTCACTTTGACCTGAGTACGAGTACGGGTTTCCAAGTATAGGGATTCACTCGTAATAGTGGAACGTTCACATTAACTTGTACAAGCAGTAAACTCGTAATTCATAAACTGTACCCGTGTCAGACAAAATTTCATCGCCGATTCTTTACTTACAATTTCCAGAAAACGCTTTGTTTATTGCACTTAGTGTTTACTTAAAGCAGTAGGCCTGCTGTACGTACGTTACGTGATGCATGACACAATAATGCAATGTAAATGTTGGTTGACGTCACAACTTTGTTTTGTTTAGTTGAGTACAAGTTGGCTCCACACAGAAACTGCTTGAACAAGTGAAATTCACACGTAAACCTGTACTTATATAGGACTTAAGTGTTAATGTGAACGGCTGCCATTGGAATATGTGCAAACTCTTGTTTACTATAACCAGTACTTGGACTCGTGTCAAGTGTGAATGCGGCATTAGGCAGGGCCTATACCATGACGGCCACAGCAATGAAAACGTGAAAAACTAGCGGCATACTTTTAAGAAATCGACAAATTCACAACGAATTCACGATCATACCGTCTTTCAGAAAACGTTTGTGGTCGTCATTGTTGAACCCCCATTAGGCAGGGTCCCACAGAGGATAACATTTGGGAATTGTTGAGGCCGGATACTCTTCACGTTAGCTAACCAACAGCATCAAAACACTGAATGGGAAATTCTAAAATTGCAGCAAGTGCCACATACCGTGCTGACCGTCGTGACTGCACGTCGAATTTCTACTATCAAACTGTTTGATATATCATCGTAGCTCAGTTGGTGATCCCGCCGCTGACCTACTAGAGTTGTAGTGATTTTTCTAGCACTGCAAACATCTGTTGTACTGACTGGTGATATTTCAGTTTTTTCGTACAGTGTCGTAATGTTTCCGTTTAGTCCACAATGCATGTCCCAAGTTCGCAGTTCGCCGAGTGAGCTGCAAGACGCTATCTGTTCATGATGTTGTGTAGTAAAGTGACTGCCATTGACAACATGTGATAAGGGAGCATAATCCATCGAAACAGACAACACAGTACTTGTATTTCTCTTGGTTGATCGTATTTGCACAATTGTAATATTAATCTATTTGTAACTGGTTTTATCCATGAAAATGGTTATTCCAAAAACCTACTGTGCTGTGAATTGGAATGGGAGCTCTATTCATATAAAAGCAATGGAATCTCAGTGTTGTTCGATGTTCATATTGTTGTAACTATACTCTTCCAGTATGGGTAGCCCTGAATGTTATACAGTGCAGCTGACAGGATTTGGGCTTTGTATCGGCTGTTGTACATTGTGAGAGGTTCGTGTGTATCATTTTCTAGTGAAAGCTGTATGTTTGTGTGGTATGGTACTGAGACTAGTGTATTGAAAGCATTATTACCTTTGCTGTGAACTTCTTTGTCGTAATACCTTGCTGATTGATCATTAATACTACTCGTATATAGTCTAATGCTGCCATAAAAAGCCAAAACACAGTAAAGCCCAATCCACTATGCCGACTTCCCGTGACGTCCCCGACAAGCCGTGACGTCCCCTTT
>Ga0209781_1000409_pt1 | contig 10996 bp, 4 predicted proteins | sample WorMetHERISLAND1_3_FD_187386 | JGI IMG/M metagenome (GOLD analysis project Ga0209781, IMG submission 187386) | Marine gutless worms symbiont microbial communities from Max Planck institute for Marine Microbiology, Germany - Olavius albidus HERON... | ecosystem: Host-associated > Annelida >...
GTCTGGGGAGGGGCGCCGTACACTCGTAGCCCCTCCCCAGTATGGGGGTCTGGGGGCTGTCCCCAGAAAAATTTTTTTCAAAAAAAAATCAACGTTGAAATGAAATCGCGTATTTTCTGCAATTTTGCATGCTGAAATGATCTCACCTGCAATGTCGGTATCGCAAAAATTTTGCAGGCCAAAGTCTAGTTCGGGATATTGCATCGCACGTTGTTTATATGGTGCAAAGCGGTGCCATCATTCTGGGGAATGAAAGAAGCACATCGTGGGCTCTTTAGTGGCAAAGTGCACGTCGCGGTCGCCACATCGTCTATTCTTGTTTTTTTACCCGCGCTACGCTTTGCGTAGAGCGGGTCTTTGGGACAGCGACGTGTCCGTCTGGCTGTCTGTCTGTCACAGCCGGTATTGCATCAAAACGGGGAGAGCTAGCGTCATGGTTTCTTCAACATCTGATAGCCCCATGATTTCGCTCTCTGGGGAGTATGACTCGTCAAAAAATTCGGAAGGGGTCACCCCCAGCGATGGCGATTTGTGAGAGTGGGGTGGGTTCGAACAGGCGATTATTGCGAATTTTCTACCTATAAGGCGCCATATCTCCGAAAAGGTGCAAGATACGACCAAGGTTACTATTGAACACTAATAGGAAACCGTATGAGTGCTTTCGATTGGTACCAAGATCAACGACCTTGGATGACCTTGAACTGACCTTGAGCGCCCATTACGCATTTTTTACATTACACATCTGTCTTTCGGAGCAAGCCCACCACGAAAATACGAATGAACATAGACCCATATACTATCAGCGGCAAAAATGTAGGCAAAAGATTGTACTTTCTAGCAGTATAAGGTTTATGCAGATATTCCTGGGGGTTCGCTGGGCGTCAAATGAGGGTGGGTAGGTTTTTTGACGATTTTCGACCAATATGTCGCAATATCTCGAAAATGTTGAGAGAATGCCATAGTTACTGTTGAACATTAATAGGAAGTTGTATACAATGTATCGAACTGTGTTATTTCCAATGACCTTGATTGACCCTTGACCCGGGTTTCAAGGTCACGGTAGTTTTAAAAGGCGAATATCTCCAAAACGATCCATTTTACACACACAGTTACTATATAGGACGCTAATAGGAAACCATAGGCAAGCTATCGAATGGTGTCACTTTCGAGTTTCGATGCCCTTGAGTGACACGTGACCCGGATTTCAGTATCTATGTCTGTTGTCTTTTGCCTACTTCCAACACAAACATTCTTGTATTACTTACTTTCCTAAACATCAGTGAACAAGCATGTGTGACAGCGCTGATTAGTTTTCCGTTTTACGCTCGCTCTGCAGGAAACCTCAGCAAATAAGCAGAATAACCCCATAAACTATACAGAAAATATATGTATGAACAATTAACAAAATGTCAGAATTTTACATATTAGCCCCAAAATATTTTTCCCTGATGTTTTATTGGAGTGGGGGGGAGGGGCAGGGGGCAAGTTGCCCCCTTGCCTCTATTTCGTATGCCTATGCTACTCATCGAGCAAGCATCTAATGTAGGCATACCCAAGACAAAACCCTCTCTGCAAGGCTAAACTTTGGATGGCAATTAACAGTTCTGCAAGTGACTGTAGTGTGCATATTTTTAAGAATGACTACACAGAAAGATGTCATACACGGTCAATCGGTCATTCTGTGTGCTATTTAAGTTGACAAGGAAGTAAATATAGCGCCTGAACTTGTTGTAGAACTAGAGTACATATAGATCTATATCATGACTTGTTGTGTGGCACAGTTTAGATAAAAATAAATCTTTTGCTTTCAGAATATTCACACTAAAACAAAGCTAATTTACTTTGAATGAGGTTTTCTCACACCAGAGGTATTTTGTCGTAGGGAGGTTTGGTGTGCAGGTTTCCCATGGTACACACAGGAGTCATGCACAGTCATATTTCCCAGTGAAATAAATCTTACCAAAATATTTAGACACTGAATACAACAAACTAAGCAGCTGAAAGGCTCACCCAGGGCATATTTAGGGGAAGTAAAAAAAATTATCCTAATATTGAATATAAAACAATTATGCAAATACTGAACACTCATGAAAATGTAATGTACATCTCAAATGTATACTCGGGCCTCCTTTTCACACTGCTTATTATGCCTCTGGGGTCATCAAGTTCTTGTTATAAACTTGATTGACATAACAATTTTATTTCATTGCCAGAGTAAAAATTTGCGATGTCAACAATACATCAATAAAGACAGTAGGAAATTGAACTGATGGGTTAAACTGAAACAGAAATAACAACACAGAAACATACGTAATATTGAGTTTCAAATGCAAAATAAATGCAGAGCAAAAACACATAATAACCTAATATCATCGTTACTACTATTACTACCAATACCACCAACGGCTTTAGTTTTTTTTTCTGAAGTTACAACAGGTTAGGCCCAGTCATGTGGGAACTGTAAGGCCAGGTATCGTGGGAACTGTTAGGCTAGGTGCTGTGGGAACTGTACCATGCAGGTCAGATGTCCTTGTTCTTTAACCAACAGCACCAAAGCAATGAAAGGCAAAAACTATATCAAGCAAGAAAATTAACAAACCGTTTCATACGACACCTGGAACACTTGTTGAATGCAGTTCAGTTACTGCAATGCTACAAGTCTCTAGTAATTATTGCATTATACAATATATACACATATGTACACCGTGTTCCATATAAACCAGACCCTTTGACAAATACGTACGGACTGTATCAAAATCCACAAAATACACTCGATGTATTCTTTACTGTTAATATGTAATAACTATTAGTGATTCTTTAACTCTTTGCCAACCATTACAATGAATGGACTGCATAATATCAACAGAACAAGCATAAAATGTTTACTTTAATGTAAACACGAGTTGTCACAATAAAAATTAGCATTCATAACCGGTAGCTCAAACTGTTGAAAATTTACGTTTTACAACAAATATTAAAAGATCCGCAGTCTGCAGTGATACAAACAGGTAGGACTGGACTGAGTTGTCGCTGATGCGATGACACTCACCTATTTGCCTGACAAGTTTCATGACTTTACACTCAACAGTTTGTTTTTTTGTAGATGACATAATAAAAGTCGACATTTTTTATGCTTGTGCCTTGTGCACTTGATATTTGCAGTACTTGTGTTATAACGATACCGGCAAAGAACAATTAGTTAATCACTAAGAACCACAACCTACTGTGTACTTTTAGATATTTTCACACAGTTAATTTGACAAACAGTCTAGTTTCTATGGAGCATATATTATGATACAAGCATGCATCACTGATGACCAGTCAACGACAGAGCAAGTCAAGACACAAAATGGCAACTGATTCTTGTTACTCATCATCAACGACTGATTCTTCGACGTTAACAAGAAACTCAATTGTCTCTTCTGCCACGTAACTTTCCAATGCATCAGTGTCGATATCTACCAGAAACAAACACACACTTGATCAATCTACCAGAAACACATATTTGATGAAGCAGTATTGACTGCTTATAACTAAACTGTCTTTCTTTCTGATATTCTTCACATACTGTTATTTCTATTCCTAAGGGTAGCATGTTAATGTGCTGCACTCTGGGTTCTAAGAACAACATTCTACTAGTGTACAAATGATATCTGACATGAGCTTCGGCACAGTCCAAAACTTAAGTTTATATTTTATTTGCAATCCAATTCTGATACATGATCAAGGCGATGAAGGACATAGCAGACTATACATCATGTATCAGTAAACAAAAATTAATTTCAAAAATTGGTCAGATCCAACGCTTCACATAAAGGCACGTACTGTTACGAAGTTTAAGCCGCTGAGGCTTTTCTTCAGAGTATCGATGATCACACTTAAGCCGCCAGCTGTCATATTCTTCTAGCTGAGTGCGACGTTTCTCGATCTGCTCCTGTAGCAGTACCATCAACATTGAGACTCAGTAGCTCAGCAAGTTGACACTTGCTAATTATTAAAGCTGACGTCGTGATACGTCTACCAGGTGCACTAACACTGTTGATTTGGCGACAGGAAGGGCATCTCACCAGTGATAAGTCTCGTTTCAACAATTCTACAAATTTTACTTTCGGGAATTGGCCCAACCTGCAAGAACTCGAGCCAAGAAAGCCCAGCTGACGCAAAGGTTACGCGTGACAGCAGTGCATCTATGAAAGCCCCTATGGTAGAAAACTAAGCTCAGCCAAAAACCCCAAACAAGAACCAAACATCACGTCGATCGGAAAACTGGTTGCGAACTTATGTCCATTTTTATGTATCCAAGATGGCCGTCAGCAGCCATCTTGAATTTTATCGAACCGCAAATAGCGCCATTCGATCTGCCAACCCCAAAAACTCTAGCCTAGAACAAACATGATATGGAGCGGATGTAACGGTTGCGAGATATTCACCTTTAAACTATACTGTGACCTTGAAACTAGGGTTCGGAGTCACTCAAGGTTATCGAAAGTGGCACAATTCGATAGAGCACATATCACTTTGTATTCGTCTTCTGTAGTAAACATGCCTCTATCTATTACCCTTTCAGAGATATAGCTGCATATTGGTCGACAAGATGGCCGCCAGCCGCCATATGGGATTTTTGAAATTTGAAAGTTGCACCATTAGATCGGACATCCCCGAAAACCCCCACAGCAAAACTAAACATGATGTCTGTATGTTGTATACAGCCGGAGCACATTTACATCATTGTCAAAAGTATTCTGTAGTTCTGCTCTGTCCGTGAAGTTACGTGTGAAGCTGTTCCAGACACTAATCGTACCAACTGTGTTACATGGATGCAAGTGCTGGACACGTGTGCTGTGTGTGACAAGCTGAATGTATTTCAGTCCCGTTGTCTTCTAACCATACTGGGAGTTGTGGCAAGACCACGTGTCAAATGAAACAGACCGCTTACGTTGCTCAGTTCCCATGTCATTGGCTCAACTCATCCGGCTGCGTACTCGGCTGGGCTGGTCATGTCATACGCCATGATGAACTAATCATCCACGAAGTCGTGTTTTCACAAGTTGATCTTAAAAGACGTGGTCGTCACTGAACTCTAGTAGCAGACTTGGCTGATGATCTGAGTCACATCTGCAGTTTTGCTGTCGGGATGCCTCGCTACTAGACAACAAGGAGCAGTTCAACCACAATTGCTCATTATTCGTTGGACAAGCTGGTGATCTTGGCTGCTTCAAGTGTCCCAGCTGTGCCAAGCCATACATCTCTGCCACTTGGTTCCAGAAACACCTCAGCAAATGCCCTCAGCCCACTGGGGCGATCACGGGCCTGAACTGAACTGAACTGAAAAGCCGGAGTTATGCTAGTTTAAGTATTTGAAAACAATGGCGATTGTCCACCATCTAGTTCAAGGTCATCCAAGGTCATTGATCATGGTGCCAATCGAAAGCGCATTATGTGATTTCCTATTAGTCATTAATAGTAACTTTCGTCATATCTCACACCGTTTTCGAGATATTTACGCATAAAGCTAGAAAATAGCTTGTTTTCCCCAGCCGACCCTTGTTCGATGCCCACTCTGGGGGATCCCCTCAGAATTTATGGGTGAAACTTATCCCACAAAAACTAGAGGGAAGAAAATTGTACTGACTTTTGATAACAAGGAAGCCCAGCTGACGCAAGGGTTACATGCGACAGCGCCGTCATTCCAAGGTGGCCGTCAGCCACCATCTTGAATATTATCCAACCGGAAATAACGACCCCGAACACCCTTGCCAAGAACCAAACATCGGATGCACCGGTTGCGAGATATTTACCTTTAAACTATACTGTGACCTGGAAACTAGGGTTCGGGGTCACTCAAGGTCATTGAAAGCGGCACCATTAGATCGGCTGTTCCCGAAAACCTGACACTAGAAGCAAACATCGGCAAAACGGTTGCGAAGTTGTGGCCATTTTTGTATATCCAAGATGGCCGTTAGCCGCCATCTGGCATTTTATCGAACTGCATTGTGACGGAATTGGCGTGGCATATAATGTGCTATAGCATATATGCTGTCGCACATAAAAACCAAGATGCAATAACAATACTGTGAAATAGGCACTACAGTTGACACAGTCAATCTACACTGACACTGCCAGAATCACAGTACATGTCTACCTTGGAAGCTTTTGACTCGCGCATCTTGTCTTCCAAGCTGAAAGTGGCATTATACTTTTTCATGTTCTTCTTAATTTCCTACAACATGCAGAAATGTACCAATACAGTCACAATATAATACAATTTAACTATTCTATTACAAAGATGGGAGTAGTCTACCACACATAACACTGAGTTGAAGAAAACTAAAAAAAAACAAAAAGAAGCTGATCAACATGAACAAAACATACTTGCCCTAGCCACTACCTCAGATTCGACTTGTTTGACAGCTGCGCGCGTTACAAGTTTTCTTCATTCATTCATTCATTCATTCATTCATTCATTCATTCATTCATTCATTCATGGTTTTGCAGACCATACTGGCTTTGCAATAGTAAGTACAAGAAAGCCGAGATGTCACAGGTAGACTCCACAATGCTCTGTAAATACTGATTGATACAGAGTTTGCAGGCAGTTTTTTTCTTTTGTTTGACACATCGAGTGCCAGTAGACATGGCCACAAAGACAGAATACAATATGTAAGTAAACGACAAATCAAACACTGCTCCTTGGTAGAAGTAATTATTACCAATACTTTATTATTCCACTGCAGTTTGATGACTGCCTGTCATTTTCACAAATTTTCCCCTGAATTAGGCCAAGCGTGAAATATGGCCTGGGACAAACTGATGTTGTATGGTACAGACAACAACTGGACCTGCAATGCAGCACAACAGACATACCGCCGGGGTCAGCAGAAGCCAAACAAGTTTTTGTACAATGATGGGGCATGTGACAGATCTTTCCTTGTGTTATAACAACTTGACTTACACCAACTGTCTCGGCTAATTAACACAAAACTGTGTGAAACAACCTAGAACACAACCTTGAGATGGTCGTCTGACAACAGTGACGGAGGTCGTGGTCGCCACTGCAGTTGACAGAACCGATCCAGTGGCTGCTTGTATAGCAATTTGCCTTGAAAGTTCCACAGCCAGTAAGCATTGTCGACCTTATGACCCCACCAGCTCACGCTTGTTGCCACGTAGCGACCAGTAGGATCCCATTCAACATCTGTAGCCATGAAGTGCTCAGCCTGCATCATGACTGTCATATCTGTAGTATCCACAAACTCTAGAACTCCATTCATGCTGCAACAAGATAACAAAATACAAACAAGTAATACATCAACTCATTATGTTAACAAAACCAGACCATCAATGACGGAGTAGCTCATTTCAAGATTTAGACATTAGCTGCCTGATACTTAGTCAGGAAGGAGAGTGCAATGGTGCTTAGTGAGCGCACGTAGAGACAAAATGTCAGACCGTTCTGTATAGCTATCAGTCTGACAAACTGATTTACCATGTGAGCTTGTATGTTTGATGAACTATTCTCTCTGTATATTCTGTCTCCTGTCTTGTTATTTGCTGTCACTTGTTGACGAATAAAGGTTTATAATATATATATTGTCATGGTACTCTCACAATCATACTGTTGAAGTCCTTCTGTTTCTGCTATAGTTCACTGCATTGAAATTATTTACTTCTTTAAGTTTCTTACTTTACGAAATTCATCTTATCATTGATCGTGGGGCCACACCGACTTTTACAGACCAAATACAACTAGATAAATAACAACAAATTTGCATCCGGTAGCTTTATTTATCACAATGCTATAACTGCATGAAAACCAATTAAAATTGCGAATACATCACTTGAAAGGTCAGCTTCGTTAGTTTTTATCTGACATTAATTGAATGCACTGCAGCTGCTATGGCGTCTGCCAAATCTGGCTAGAAATTTGGCCGGAGCCGGACTTTGCCAGATTTGGGAAAAATTGCCGGATTTCTGATTTGCTGGAGCCAGAATCCAGTGCAATCCTAGCCAGGACTGAAATTTGGTGGCCCGGCCTCTACAGGCCAGGCAGGACTTGAATACTGGGCCCATGCAGGGTTGTACTGTAGACTGCAATTACGAAAAACAGACCAAGGTTATTACAGACAGCAAGTATGCATTCTTATTGACTTAGTCTTCCAGTTCTACAACAAAGTGCTAAATGACTGGAACCACAACTCAAATTACCTGCGCAATCCTGCAAGGACTATAAATTGACCGTTTGGATTCCAAAAGAGATGGTTCACAGAACGTTTCTCAAATGTCTCTGCAAGAAAAAAACAGCATTTCCAACTGGTATCACAAATCTTACAAGAAAGCCTAGCTAACACCAAGGTAAGCGCGCGACAGCAGTGCATGTATGAAGGCCGCTAATAAAGAAATCTAAGCTCAGTCGAAAATCCCACACTAGAAGCAAACATCATGTCTCTATCTTGTATGCAGACAGAGTTATGCTACTTTAGCCATGCCAGGGCCGGGGTGGTACTCAACAGCAGAATAAATTTCGGCGTGTATATCATTTATTGAAAAATAATGTAGCAGTTTCGCAGATCAAGTTAATTCAGCAGAATTAGTGGAGAAATACGTGCAAACATGTCGCACGATGACAGCTCCCTCTAGCGAATGAAGACGTCACGTATTGAATCTCATGCATGCAGCTATAAACAGATTACCCACCCTTGTTTGACGCCGCCGCTTGGAGGGATCCAGTCAGAATTTCTGGATGAAACTTATCCCCCAAAAACTAGAGGGATGGGGCTACTGTGCGGTGAAAATTGCACGATCCTAACTTCAACCGTTTTCGACTGATCCACCCGTGTGACAGACAGACAGATGGATTTGCGATAGCACATAGCGCGCTCAGCATGCTGTCGCACGCTAAAATGTATATATTCAAACTCAGTTGTAAAATTCAATCACTCTTGTACAAAGACTCATAAATGTAAGACGAAACCAACTTTTTAGTTCAACAAGCACAACAGCATTCTGAGTGTTAAAGTATTATTTATTCACTGAATCCAGCAACTGGGTACAGCAGGTCAGTCGTAGACTATCAAACTCAAATCTACACAGGTTGCAGGTTCCATGTTCAGCACGACCGTCTACTGCTAGCAACCACAAGAAATCTCTGAGTTAATATGTTGAGGCCAATTTAACATTTTACCTCAGTCCGGTGTGAAATGTGTACTAGCTTGTAAACATGTAGTGAAGGTCTTCTGCTGCTTGTGGGTCAGTGGTAGGTATGCCAGCCACACTACAAGATTTACACTCACTATCAATGTGCAGTAGTCCTGTGATCTGTTGTGTCGTAACCAGGCACAAAACCTCAGATCTACAATGAAGGTCTTCTAATGCCATGTTCAGTGTTGCCAATTTTTGAAATGTGTATTAGCAGATCTGTAATAGAATATTCATCATCAAATATCACAAAGTGAAAGTGAAACTGGTTTACTTATAAGTTCGACCATTCCGCCTTTCCGGACAATGTAGAAACTGACGGAGATACGCGGTGCATCACCATGAATGCATGCAAATCTGTGACCAACTGGTTCCCAGGCAAACGCAGAAATTGATTCTACAACCAGAGAACATGATGTTGCACCAACTGCAATATAACAACCACTACAATGCATAATGCCAAACCTGAAATTTATCCCAATAGTTCTAACAGTTTGTTTAAACAGGGATATATTTTATGCCACATGACAAAACACTCCTTTTCTTCATACATCAGATGCATCATCAACTGGGTAAAACATTCACTTAATGCATACTGCACTGTTTATTGAATTAGAAACCTGGCATCTATGAGCAACTACTGAGTGATGAGGTACCGATGGCCACTGGAGTCCAGTTTCAACAAATCAACCATGCATTCTACTGAGTGATGAGGTACCGATGGAGTCCAGTTTCAACAAATCAACCATGCATTCTACTGAGTGATGAGGTACCGATGGAGTCCAGTTTCAACAAATCAACGATGCATTCTACTGAGTGATGAGGTACCGATGGCCACTGGAGTCCAGTTTCAACAAATCAACCATGCATTCTGCAAGTTATGCCCAGTACCAGTTTTAAATAACTATTAATTTCATTATTAATCATCTTCAGTTTTCCATTTATTATCATTTTGAGTTTTTATGACCTTCATAAATACGACTGTCATATTTAGAAAATTTGTATTGATAGGAAATCTTCTGCGAAAACCTTCCAGAGAAAATTTCCAGACTCACAACCCTGATTGTAGGTAGTCACCTAATGATGTAATTACAGGTGTGGAAATGTCAACTGTAATGAATAGGCATTACAGAATTCTAACAATTGAAGTATTTTTAACAATTCTGCACATACCTTTAACCTCAACGGTGTCAACAGGTATCTCCTTCTCTTTGATACGAAATATGTAGAAGTTGTGAAAAATGCCCTAAAAATTTCAACAGCAAGTAGTAAATAGCAAATTCAGTAACAAAACAGATGAATTTGCTGAGGTTAAGTTTTGCTGTACCACGTACTAACTCTTGGCTGACAGGAGTAATCAAACCGGGCATGCAATATTATGCCTCATAACTCTTGCAAAAGTCGACCAATTTCAATAATTTTTTCAGTGTCGCATTGCCAGATGAATTGCAGAAAAACTTGTATAAGATTTACCACCTCACCTCAAATCTGTCGCTGCACTAACTTACGGAATTTGAATATTCAACTCTGCAACTTTACAGTACATTATTCAATGCAATTATGATGCACAATCGTCTATTTACAGTATCTGTCTATTAGAGATGCTAAATTCTATTTTCTATGTCTACAGTTATGTAGATTAATATGTAATCATACAACATGTGTTAAAATTGTTTGCCCTCAGCACACATGCATGCTATGAGGCATGCACGCCAGTGACGCCACCAGTCAATGGATGCATCAGAGACGCATTGTTAAATGCTACAGTGCTTTGAGGCATGCACGCCAGTGACGCCACCAG
>Ga0209781_1000411_pt1 | contig 10977 bp, 9 predicted proteins | sample WorMetHERISLAND1_3_FD_187386 | JGI IMG/M metagenome (GOLD analysis project Ga0209781, IMG submission 187386) | Marine gutless worms symbiont microbial communities from Max Planck institute for Marine Microbiology, Germany - Olavius albidus HERON... | ecosystem: Host-associated > Annelida >...
ATGGAAGTTATTTTGATATGTTTAGGGGGGCCGTTTTTTTCTGGACACGGTGTACTAACACGAACGGTCATTTTTAGTTAGGTCGTAATTTGAATTTATTTACATTTTTTTACATACTCATATATCCAATAATAATTCTGTTTAGTTTCCTGTTCTGTTCTTTATAGTTTCATTAGTTTGTGCATTTGTCCAAGGCGGCTTGAAATATACACAGGCGGGAAAGCGGACAAGTGGCGATCCTAGCGGACTAATTCCGAACTGTATTTTTCTCTTTGTAAGCGCGTGGACTTGGCAGACTGACCGCTTGTTGTCTGCCTCTGTGTACGGTTGTGAGTGATGTGTGATCGTGTTGAGTGTTCGTCTACCAAGTCCGCGTGCTGTCACCGGCTAAGCATAAGGCGATCCGTTGTGTTTGTCACTAGTTTCATATCTGTCCACCAGATGGCTCTTGGGCTTGTGTAACTAGTTAATATGCAAAGGTTTTGATTTGTCACATTCATTAATAAATACTGTGTAGCTGTGTGTTGTGTTTAATGTCCTGTCTGTACCGGCAGGCAATCAGCTGTTTGAAGCGTGCCAACTACTTTTGCCCGTTTGACTGGAAGATCTTATACAACCTTGGCCTTGTTCATTTAAGCATGCTGCAGTACGCATCAGCATTTCACTTTCTCAGTGCAGCCATCAGTCTGCGGCCTCGTATGGGCAACCTCTTCATGCTGCTAGCTGGTAAGTCATTTTTTAAATGATTTCTATAAATTAGCTGTAGTGAACTTGAAACAGATGGTCGAATTACTTTGGCGGCTGAATTAAATAATAAAAAATGCAACTTCGCTGCCGCTACTATCCAGAAGCTCCCCATTGTTAAATGTTGAAGGTACCTAGGGTTTGGGTTTGGGTTAACCCTAACCCTAACTCTAACCTTGACCCACACCCAGATCTGGACCTTGATCCAGACCCGGACATGGACCCTAACCCTAACCCTAGCCCTAGCCCTAACTCTAACCCTGATACTGATCCTGACATTAACCCTGATCCAAACCCGGACCCAGATCCGGACACGGACACTGACCCTGAGCCTGACCTTAACCCTAGCCCTAACCCCAACCTTAACACTAACCCATATTACATTATGGGGTCGCTTTCGACCCAACTAGCCGCCGAAGAGTTAAAGAATCTACTACTACTTTCTGTTGTTGTTTAATCGGCCATTTTTTGCAGTCACTCCAGGTAAGGTTAGGTCTCCTACAATTGAATTTTTTTTTGAATTATTGGAGTATGACTTTCTATCTAGGGTAGATGCCATTTTTGTTTCCCAACCAGTACCAGTAAAGTACTGAATAGGCAAGAAAGTGAAAATTTAAAAAATGTGAAAGGTGAGCATTACAAGTGTTGAAAAAATCGGTCATTTGAAGTACTGTGTGGTCTGTAGCTGTAATGTAAAGTCTGTTATTTTCTGCTATCATCAGTTGCAAGTCACTATTTGTGTGACACAGTGTCAATTTGTATAAAAATGCCAACATTGCTATTTTAGTGCTGGCAAATTTTGACATTAGTTCATTGATTTATTGCTGTATACTATGAGTAGTGTAACGTTTAATTTTCTGAGTGCTTTTTTGTACGTTTCAGTTGCTCTTCATCATCTGGATGACAATGCAAATGCAGCCCAAGCGTATGAACAAGCTGTCAAATTGGAGATGTGAGCTGTCTTAAGTACATACTAAATTTTAACTGTGATTTTGATATGAACTGGCTAGTAATATATGTCTTCAAATTGTTTTTTTTCAGCGAGGTACAGAAAAAGAAATACTTTGTTCATCTTTTAATTAGGGCTGTTAATGATTTAAAAAAATAATAGTTAACTTTTTGAAAATTAACGATTAATTAATAGTTAATTTTAGTTAATTTTTGTAGCATGTTGTGGGCCTTATGCCGCTGAAAATATGCCAAACCAAAATGTTCCCGAAGACGGCCGGATACAGGTTTGTACTTAGGTTTAGTTTTATTACTGCATGTAGGCTAGCTTCATTTTGTTTAGAATCTACATCGGACGCCATTTTGTTTACTTAGTTTTTGTTTACATTATGAACCCATGCGTAATAAATAAGTAAGCAATAGTCTGTGGCGATTAATCGTTAATCAAAAATTTTAATCGTTAAAAATTTTTAGTGATTAATCGTCTAATTAATCGTTAAAATCTGCAGCCCTACTTTTAATGTGATAGAAAGATGGCAAATGGTTGTGTAGTTTGAACTGAAAAGTAGTTATAAGACTGATACAAGACAGTGGTGATGTCTGTGTAGAAACGATCCGCTAGTGTGCCTGAACTTTGCTGTTTTTCTATACAACACTGGAGACAAAGCTGCAGCTGCTCGCCAGTTTCACAACTTTGAGAAACGTCTCACAGCTGTTTCCAGCAGTGATGTTGATCCTGAGGTAATGCAATCACCTCGTTTTTCTTGCAGTTCTGTGTGTTCAGCATGTCTGAAATGGTAATAATCATGCCATTAATGTGATGGTGTTTTACTTACTTATTGCACAGATTTTTGTTAGTTAGCACATATTGGCCCCATTTAGTTCCATGTTGAGTTGACAGGTTGACAGTCGAGTGTCGTGTCTATGCTTTGTCAAATGCATCACCCTGTAGTCTGTAGATCTTTTTTTTGTCTTGTTGGCATTCTGAATCTCTGGTGTCTGTAGTCATCCTTCAACAGTAGTATATACTGTCAGTGTGTAAGTGTTGGGTGGTTTGTGTAGGTGACTGACGTCAGTCATAAGCTGGGAGCTTCGCTGCAGCTTGGAGAATCTCTCGTGAGTCGAACTCAGAAGAACATACCAGTGCCGAGTGATGGAGACCCTGCCTCCTTGTCAGAGCTGGCATCTGGACAGAGTGATTTGTCAGTGCCAGATTAACCGTCGTACAAATGGTGAATGTGTGTGAATGTTGACATCAATTCTTTAGCGGACACCAAAACCAAAAAGTTAGGGGGTGGGCTGTTTAGCATAGTCGTCTGTGCATACGGTGCAATATTGTTATGATCAACATGTCCATTTGTCGTTCCATCACGCTCTTGTGACAAAACATACAAGCTAGCATCTCGATTACTTTCACCAACGATCATTTAACACCCTCACTCGGCATGAACCCTTTTGAATGTTGCAGTAAACCTGATTTGTCAGAAACTAAAGAGTCCTTGGGCTATCCATCAATGAAATACGCTCGTAGCATGTTTATTTTGATATAATAGCAGTGTTTGATGGACAGACATGCTGCTTCATTCTATGTAACCATGAGTGTCCATGCTGTGACAGCTTAATTTGTTCAAATAATTTGTTGTGCCCCTGCCGCATGTTGTGTGGTCGAGGGCATTGTGTTTCTGGTTTGTTCATGCGTCCATGCATTGGTGAGTGCGTGCATCCATAACATTGTTGGCATTATATCTTGAATAGTTCTTCGTCAAACTTAATGTTGGTTCATGTTGTGACAGAGATTAATGATTCATATTTTGGGGTCAAAATGTCAAAGTTCAGGTCACAGTGAAATGCTGCAAACAGACCTGAGGGTGGAGGCTTACAGTACTCAACATCTGGCATCTAGTTCATAGTTTCTATTTATAAGTCTGTTAGAAGTGTGGAAGTAGGTAAAGATAATGATCTGAACACCGAACACTGAATTGATTGAGACATGGCAGCAAAATGAATAAAGTGTAATATAACTAGCCTAAAATCACAATAATAAATCAATCAGTGTTGCAATAATACATAACAATAATAAGTCACTGGTGCCATCACTTGTCGCCGATCATTACTCACTCATACGGACTAAAACAATTTGTTTGTTTTTAGCAGAGCTTCCTGTTTATATAAGGACATAGGCCCGAGGAAGTGGTGGGGCCAGGAGGGGCTGGCCCCCTCATATACCTCTATGGGGCCATCCATGGCCTATAGTGTATATTTTGTATAGGCATACTTATATATTTTGTGTGATAATTGGCCCTTGGCCACCCTACTATAAAATTGTTCCTCGGCCCATGTATCAGGAATAGGGACAGTAGGAAATCACGGCAAAAAATGGTGAAAACACGGCAAACTTTTGTGAAAATCGCAAAAATCACGGCGAAATTACAGCAAAGACACGGCATCAAATCACGGGCCCGAAAACCATTGATACAGTCTATGAAAGTCAACATCTAGCATTGACTAAGTTCAGTTTATAACTTTATAGCTAAAACTCATGGTTTCCAACTGGAGAAAAATATAATATTCCGGGTAAAATATATATTTATTCGATGACGTTGGTCACATCGCGGTCACGTATTGAGCCAGTATCACAGCACATGGACTATGATAGCAGAGGCAAAGATAATGTTTTTGTGTTAAATTCACACAATAAACTTCAACTTATGCTGATTAAAAACAAAATATTCTTGTAAAAACATAAAAGACGGGGTATTTTGGCAAAAAATACGGCATTTTGGCAAAATCACGGTTCACGGCATTTGACAAAAATCACGGTTTCCGTGATTTTCTACTGTACCTTATCAGGAAGAACACAGTGATGTACATGCTTATGTTTGTGCATGTGCATGCAGTTGTACATATTATGTGTTTTTGACTGATTAAATTGTTTAATTGGTGCACAAATGTGAATGTGATGTAGACTACACAAAAGTATGGTCAACAGGTGGTTAATCTGTCACTGTAAATCTTATATTCTATGAGCATACTGATGTTCCTACTGATTTTTATAATTCTTGAAGCTGTTTCAGCATGACAGTTCTCTGAATCCACCGGTATAAGTTCTCTGAATCCAACGGTATACAATGTATCCACTTCACCGTAATTATGCAACCACATTACCGCGTAAAACAGTTACTATGAAAATTACAAATGTTCACAGTGGATTTTTTTGGTAACACCCGAATAATTACAATTCTTCACAGGAATTTTTGGTAACACCCTAATAATCATGACGTCATTGGAGAGACGTCATATTTTTAAGTTTATATTTTTTAAAATTTGAAATATATTAAGTATACCTGCTTAATTTGTTAATTGATTCCAGGAGTCATGGATAAAGTTTCCTTGGACGATAAATTGGGAATCCAGACATTGCATGAGCAAGGACTGGGATATCGCGCAATCGCGGCGCAATGCCCCAAGAAGAACTGGAAGCTGGACACTGAACACTTTGAACACGTCTTCAAATAAACTGTGACAGTCTGAAATGTCAAATTTCCATGTTTCATTTGATTTCAATACAAGCACTATAATGAAAATTTGTAATTTTCATAGTAATTGTTTTACGCGGTAGTGTGGTTGCATTATTAAGGTGAAGTGGATACGTTGTATACCGCTGGATTCAGAGAAGTGTCAGGATTAAACAGCTTCAATCATTTTAAAAATCTGACCACTGGTTGCGAAGATATAGCATATTGTCTGGTGGGGTATTTTATTTTGAGTCCCCCTGTAGTTCTCACATGCACTCATAAACTGTGTGTTGTATAGTGTGTCTTTGTGTTCTGGTTTCGTAGATTGAATTTCTGCAACATGGGAAACTACATTAGCATGTGTGGTTTAAATTCAACTAACTGAATATTATGTTCAGTAAATTCAAGCATTTTAGAGTGGATGCAGCAAAATAATCTTCATATAATAACTGAATGTGGAAAGTGCTGGAAGTCTGCTTATTGGTCATACAGCCAGGAAAGTGACTGCAGGAAAGAAGTATAATTTTACATTTATGCGGTACGCAGCTTCTCCCCGAAGTATTCCTTGTTTTGTGAACTTTGAGAACTCAGATGCCTAGTGACTACTGATCCCTATTGTGGCCATATTACATTGTGTTGGATAAAATCACTCTAGAAAATCAGGACCGTCTCAGAAGAGAATCAGTGCACATGACGAGCAAAAATAAGGCTCTATAATATCATTTACAATATATACAAGCAAAAGTTAAACAGAAAAAATTGCCAAAAACAACGATTAACGAAGGATGAGCTAAAGTATTTGCAGTGAGGTCATAAAAATTCTAATTCTTAGTTCATATGAACAAGAAGATTGAAGACTAAAGATAGAGCTGGAAAGTGGAAAGGCTTAGTTATCATTGGTCAAAGTAAAAGATAGACAATGAGAAAAACCTACTCACAAGTGACACAAAAAGGGATGATAAAAGATTACAGTTACCGAGGACACGCGTCAAGTGTGTGGTGTTAAATCCGAAAGTCGGGCCGGCGACATTTGTCTATTCTATTTTAAATGTCTTCTTGACTAATAGATTACTTGCTTAATTTGTTCATAACGTCCCACGGTCGGCAGACGGTCCAGACTCCAGAGTAAGTAATGTATGTCCAAGCAATATATCCCTGGTCCGTTGCTTTGAAAGCCGTGCCCTGTATAGGCCTACTTACTTATTTATTTATATCGAGCACTGACTGGTCGGTGTCTTGACGTCACTGATAAACAACAACAAATGATTACAAACTTATAGGTTTTGCTTCATGTTGAAGTTACGTTAAAGCTTAAAAGTGCCCACCAATTTTGGTTTACAGACTTTTGTTCAGAGTTCTATTTTCGATATTTGACAAATCGCAGAATTGAGTTGTCAGCAGTACTCTTCATGTAGTGATCAATTGTATGGGCGAGAATCCAGAGATGTCTTCAGAGGTATTCTCGGGATCAGCAAATGCTCGTGTCGACGACAGAGTAGCTGCTGTTTTGCCATCAAATTACGGTTCAGCTCCCCAACCGACGGTGATCGATGCCCGCAGCGTAAATGGTAATTTGACGTGACGTGTTTGGGCGTTATTTAACTCACTGAAACTAACGACACTGCCGCCGAGTGGCTAGACAGACAGACTAGAAGACAAATGAGGAAATTCTGAATATGGTTCAAGAAGATAGAAAAATATTGCGTGTTAAGAACCCGTGTTAAATATAAATGGATGGGTTATGTGTTAGGCAGAGGCTATGGTTATGCCTAGGCATAAATGTAGACCACCAGCTAAATCCTATCCCTATCCCTAACTGTAACCCTAGCGCTAACCCTAGCCCTAGCCCTAACCCTAACCGACCCACGACGCCCCTCCTGACCCTAATCGTACCACTTACAAGTAAATAACAACGATTTAACAAGAATCGACGAACAATAACAATGGCGGTGGTACTTATCCCGTCGTGCACTGCACCTGCCTGCTGCCAGCCTGCTGGCCAATAGCAGGCTGTGCGTAAATATAGCGTTCAAGATATGGCTACTCCTAGGCGTAAACGTAGCCACTACGTATGTGTTATGTCGTGAATGATGGATTGCTTTGCTGCATGATGTATTGGAAAGAAGGATGTTGGCATTGTTGGGTAAAAGAACAAGAGGAAAAGAAAGGTACAATTAATTAGGGATGTTCCCAGTTAACCGAAAAAAATTCTGTTAACCGGTTTTCTATTAACCGAACCGAAACTGACAACATGGTGGCCAAGTTGGCATTATGCAAATCGCGGTTCTTCAGTATCGTTGATGTCACTGATTTGACTTTAGACGCTGCCAGTTTCAGCAGCATGTACTAATTGACTGAAGTTAGATATTGGCACATCACCATTTATTTACTGTTTTTTTATCAATCTTTGACGTTCTGGCACTCCGGTGCATAGAGTGCCAGAGTGCCAGTACGTTAATAATTGCTCAATAATTGGCAGATCGGCCATTTTTGGTTAACTGGTTTCAAACCGGTGGCTTCAGTTAACTGAAAAGTGCATCCCTACAATTAATAGACGACTTAATAGAAAAGAAGAATTGCACAGATGTGAAGAAAGTAGCTGAAGAGAAGAGCATTTGGAGAACAATAAGAAGAGACTGTCATAAACCTGCTTCATAAGCCGTCAAGTGAAGAGTGAAGGCAATGTGAGCTCAGGAAATGCATCTGTTCATGGCAATTTTAGGTTACTTTTGTCTGCAGAAGAAGTGAAATTTTAAGTGTAATAGATAGAAATGTAATAGAAGCTGTTGATAAAAAAGAACACAGTTGCTTGCGAGTGAATGAGATTTCTATCCGCCAGCATGAGAGCATGAGTCTCATGTCAAATATGTGAGACTTGACAGATCTGTGCATTAGTTTGTCATTGAATCATTGACATTTTGATGAGATTTGTGTAGCGAGAGAGTTGTAGCTTAGGATTACTTCTTTTGTACTTTTATATTTTAGTTAGTTTTTATGTAATTTTACACGTATATTTGTAGTTTTTGCTTGTATCTGTATTTGTGTTAATAAATGTGTTCATTATAATTTATTACTTGCTGCCAGTAAATGAAATATGTGACTGGAAATTATTATTACGCACTTCTGTCATATTGAAATTAATAGCTGCCATTAATTTGTTTTATTCCCCAATTGCATTCATACTGCAGTGTTTACTGTAGTGTCAAAAGTGCTGTTATGTGCTGCTAACTTTGCAATTCCATTCACAATTCTGGTTTGCGTATTCTGTTTGCTCACATTTGTGTGCACTTTTGATGATACTGTAGTTATGAAGTGCTAAAATAAAAACAAACGTAAACAATGTTTATTTGTTTGTAGCTGCCGGCTATGCTGCAGTTGAAGGTAATTTTTTTAAATTTTAATTTTGTTTTATTATCTCTGTGTATTTGTCAGCAATGGATTAACAGTATTTGTGAGTGTATAATGTGTGCTCTGTCATTATGTTGTTCAGTTGACATTGCAGCATAATGATGTAATATTCGATATTAATTTTTTCAGCTATTTTCTCTGCAGTCGAGTGTAGTGGTCTACTGCTACCTGATTAGGAAAGGCAGAATCTTCCTTTTGTTTCAGTTGTAAGGCAGTGTATACAGAAGTTACCACTAAAGGATTTTGAAATATATAGTGAAATGGTTTGTATAAGTTCAGCAATGTAAATGGTCGGAGTTCATGCAGGCTTTGCATCTTTGCATTGCAGTCTGCAGAGCTGATTATTGCTTTTGTTGTGCAATGTACAAATTGTGTAAATGCACAAATTGTACAAAAATTGTACAAAAAGTACAAATGCAATTTGTACTTTTCTGTCCCTTTCTGTTTTCTTAATGTTCTGCCTTTGTGGCGAATAAACATATATATAAGTATAACAGTTACATTTTACAAACTAACTTAGCTTGTTTATACTGCAGAAAGTCATTGCTAACAATGTAAGGAAAGATTACTGTTATTATGCATATATTTGGAACAGAATTCATGACATGTGCTTGCTGATAGTGTAGTGCGGTACCACGGTACTTACTACGCGGCACCGCGGTACCATTTTTCTATGGTACCAGTACCGTCGCCTTTACGATACTTTTTAGTACCGCAAGTACCGCAGTTCTTCGGCACGGTACTTGTCCGTTGTTGACACACAGTAATGAACATTTTGTTAAACTGCATTGTATCTCTGCTGAAATAGCAACCTTCGGCTTGTCTTCTCAGTCGTTCACCGCTAAACAGAATTCATGACATGTGACATAACACGTTTTACTTAATTAAATTATTTTATGTTGTTTTGTTGTACAGTATATACCAAATGAGTGAAATGATGTCACTACATGAGTGGCTGGCATGAATTAAATGTAGTAAAGTTTAAATTAAATTGATCGGTATAACCACGTGGCGAAAAATCAGTGGTACCGCGCAACAATACTTGCTGGTATAATCTGGCTTGTAGGAAACTTTTGTAGCACAGTCGTGGAGAGTGATGAGCAAGTATTAGTTGGTATGCCTGATGATGGACATATGGCACTTTATGAGGTTTGTTTTTCAAACAGCTGCTAGAATCCCATCTTCACAGGATTTCATAATTTCTGTAATTAATATAAGTGTTTGAAACTTGTACTTCCATGTTTCGTCTGAACTAGCTGTTCATTGCAGTTTGTAAGGACTCTAAAAATCCTTGAGATTGCTGGCCAGCATGAGATTCCTCACAGGCTGGAATGCCCTTCCTTATGCTAAACCAGTAGTGTTAAAGCACTGTATGAATCATGTCGAGTTCTGTAGAACTTCACAGAACAAATTATGTATTATCAGCTTTGAAGCTGTTGGTTTGACAATAAGTAAGTAAGTAAGTAAATGATTTATAAAGCGCCAAAGTCTAAATGAAAAGAATCAGGGCGCTAAGTAAGTAAGTAAATGATTTATAATAATGATAATATTATAATATTATAATGATAATAGAAAGGTCATCTGGCCAATAAAAAGTCTTATTTCAAGGATTTCTAAAAGGGAATTTTGGGGGGACTCGGCATAGCCCGGAGTTACTCCAGAAAAATTGTTTCGTTAAACAAAAACCGAAAAGTGCCATAGTACAGTGATGATAGAGTTACAGTTGTCAAGTGTTTTATTTGCTGATACATTCATGTGCAGTTTTGGTCTACCATGTGTACATTTATGACACTGGACTGGTTTATTGAGACGATTAATGAATGTTTACAGGAAGATGCAAAGCACAGACCTTATGTATCAGAGGTAATTAATCGACTAGCAAACTATGAGGGCGGAGTTGTGCCACACTTTGAGGGAGAAGATGATGATGACATGGAAAACACAAGCGATCAGAAGAAAAAGAAAAAGAAAAAAGCTGCAAAAGTGGTAATTGTTTGTATAAATTTCTGCAGTTAATTTACAGTGGAGTTATTTAGTAATATTTTTACTTTTTTGGTTTATGCCAGAGTGAGATTGTTTACTGGTTAATTGTTCTGTGTTAAATTATAACTTTAACTTTTATATAGTGAATAAAAATTCCCGTATACACAGGATTGTTTTACTTGTGAAACATTTGATTTTAATGCATATGCTTCTGTGCAAATTATCATTTAGTTTGTTGTATGAAAATCATTTCCATTTGTATCCAGTAAAAGAATAAGTCATTTTTACCGCGCAATGCACTTTAGTGCAAAGCGCGGTCTTGCGATCGCATGTCGTCCGTCTGTCTGTCCGTCTGTCTGTCCGTTTGTCTGTCTGTAAC
>Ga0209781_1000412_pt1 | contig 10977 bp, 8 predicted proteins | sample WorMetHERISLAND1_3_FD_187386 | JGI IMG/M metagenome (GOLD analysis project Ga0209781, IMG submission 187386) | Marine gutless worms symbiont microbial communities from Max Planck institute for Marine Microbiology, Germany - Olavius albidus HERON... | ecosystem: Host-associated > Annelida >...
CGCAAAACGCTTTTTTATGACATAAATATTTCACAAGGTAGTGTAGCGATACGTTTTGAGGTGAGGTGGGATATTTAATGACCACTTTATTGCAAATTTCCTGGGGAATGTGACAGTGAAAGAATTTTGAAAATCGGCCAGTATTTGACGAAGTTATGTGTAGACTACGTAGGCTTACTTTTTTTGGCCCACCCTGTATGTCTGCGTATCGAATGGCGGGAGAGAAATGTCTTCGCTGAATCGGACCGAGATGTGACGTCATTTTACCTCTACCTGTAGACACAGTGTTGAAGTTTATTTTTCCGGACCTAGTTCTAAAATGAGACAGTAAAATTCGTGTTGAACAATTAGACTAGTGCACCATTGCTTTCGAATTTTGTTTAATCCGCCAGTTTGTTGGAATTAGGCCTACTTCGGGTTAGAACGGATCCCCAGCAGTGAATATTTGGAAATTGTTGATGCCCACTACACAACGCCGAAACCGACGCGACTCAACTGTCGAGTTGAGTCGCGTCGGCGGTGTGTACACAATTCGCAACAGTTGGCGACAGTCTCGACGAGTCTGAACAAATTTGCCAACAGTGAAGTCGAGTTGTGTATTGTCGGCGCTGTGAACGCACCCATCGGCAGTCGTGACCCAGTTTACAATTTCCTGTGCTATTGAGCTATTGAGGTTGGTGTCAAGTGACGACATAATGAAGCCATTGTTGAAAAAGTTATCAATATCGATCAAAATTCACGTATAGTCAAAACGCTATGGAGTCTGTTTGGTCAGTTTCCAAATTGTCGACCGAATCCGTAGGCAGTCGTCGTGAGCTATTGCGAATTGTTTTCACACCGCCGACGCGACTTAACTCGACAGTTGCGATGCGTCGGCGGTTTGTATTGGGCATTGCAGGTTCGATGCCCCTCCTGTTGGTCAACTAACAGCGTGAAAACACAGGAGGGTAAATCAAGAGATGAGTGTTGCAGAATAGTGTTACCCCCTGAGCTGCCCAGTGGGGTCAATGCAAAACGTAAAAATACGGTGATAATTTTCTTTGTAATGGGGGAGGGGTAGGGGGCTAGGCAGCGTGCACTGATGACGAACTCGCCCGGACCCTCCTGAACCTTCAAACCCGCCTACGCCGCTGATTATCGGGTGTGTGCGATGAGCGATATCATACTAAGTCTTGGAAACTATATAATAATGACAGTTAGGATGGGAGTCTATCTGCGTAGCCAACGTTAAGTTCATTATTTTATTGTGCTCTATGAGACTTTTAATGCAGGCTGCAGACCCAAATCCGACAGCCTACAGATGCTAATTTGTAGACCTGTGCTAATTTCCACCCATAGGCTAATTTCGAGATGCTAATGCGAAGTGCTAGGTCTACTAGCACATCACATCAACTGTGAACTGTTTACTGTTTTCGTTGGTTGTGTCGCAGATACAATAACATGCTGGAACGGTACAGTACCGTGCTCTAACTGGGAGAATTGTCTCAACGACAATCAGTTTTGCAATGGAGACGACGACTGCGGCGACTTTTCGGACGAAGATATAAACTCATGCCGTCAGTCTTTCACTACTACAGTACTACTACCAGGAGTACAGTGTATAGTAATAGTAACTGGACGTAGGCCTACTCAGAGAGCACAGACCTCCGCCGAACGCCAGCATAATAGAATTGTGGCAGTTCTTGCCGGATCTGGATCGTGATCCGGAACGGACTCCCGGATCCGGATAGTGATGCAGATCGTCACCAAAATGTAATCAGTTGGTCTCTAGGCCACACCCCAGCTCTCCGTAAAATTTCATCAAAATCCGTTTGTAATTCGATAATCCAGTGATTCCGGATTTCGGACTTCGGACTCCTGGATCTTGACGGTGATCCGGATCGTCAGCAAAATTTAACTCATTGGTCCCTTGGCCATGCCCTACCCCTCCAAGACATTTCGTCAAAATCCGTTTACAACTTTTTCAGTTATCCGACGGACAGTCAGACAAACAAACCGAACTAAAAACATGACCTCCTTCAGCGGAGGTAATAATAATACTAGTAATAATAACAGTAATAAATCACACTTGTAGAGCTCAATTTCCACGAGTATAAAGAGGCCCTGATAAAACCCATGCCGGCAGTATAAAAACACAAAACAGTACTGAAGAGGGGTCGAAGACTGTGCCTCTCCCCAATGTTCAGCGCTGTAAAAGGTAACGAAAACAAGAAACTGAAATAGAAACCGATTAGCACAAGGTCCAAAGTTCGTGAAGTCAGTCCAGTTTTTATCTGTCCCATTGCTATAGCATACCATGGGACAGATTATTATCAAAACAGTCGGTTAAAGGCAGCCACCTGGCCGACGTGTTGCATCACAGGCAGGGCTGTACCAGAATTCGGCTCCGGTTCCGGCTCCCGTCGAAATCCGGCCATTTTTCCAAATACGACCAAAATCCGGCTTCGGTCATATTATGGCCGGATTTACAAAAATTTAGTTTCGAAATCACATATTGTTGTGAAGCCTTCACAAATCCGGCCAAAGCCATCTCCGGCCGGATCTAGAAGATAGAAATTCGGTAGAACCCTAATCTAGACACTTGCTGGATTAATTAGATTTAAACGTCCTCGGCTCAAATCGCCGCAAATGGAATGAGCTCCCACCAACGATCATTTGGTGACTGGGTAGTGTAGTGGTTAGGACGTCGGACATGTGATGGAGAGGTCGCGAGTTCGACTCCCGCCGTTGTATTGCCGGGTAGCCTCGGTCAACTCAGCTTTCAGTCCTTCCGGGGTAAGTAACACTTGTGTCGGCTTACTGTGTGGGGTTAAGGCGGGGCGCGTTCACTTGTGTCGGGTGGCAGGTAATACTGTGTGATCCCATGGCAATTGACGTCCCGTAGCTGTGAGACTCTGTGAACCAGCTATACACACCTTTAACCTTTTTAACCTTCATTGGTCTAAGCGAACATCTTTTTCTTTACGTGGTTGTCTGAGTACGGACATGATGACGCTGATGACTTTTTAATGTAGCTGTGTAATTAAAATATGATCAGCGTCATCATGTGCTTACATTTGTACTATAACGTATGTTGAGCATTTATGTCACACCATATTTAATGTAGCTGTATAATTAAATGTGGTGTAGCACAAAATAATGCTCAACAGATGTGGCATTCGCGACTCTTCCTCTACCCATACCTGCCGTCGCTTTCTTAAAACTCACTGCTTCCAGCAGGCTTTCGGCTCCACCTAGCGGCTCACCCAAGTGCCTTAGATTCGGCCTCTGGCTGACACTGTGCACTCTAAGCATTTACTTACTTACTTACTTACATAGACTCAGTTCATGCACTGACAGCAACTGAGGCCACTGCATATGATATTTCCACTCCCCCCCCTCACTGAAGCGTCAAGCCGTCGCCTCCAGTAAGCCTAATCATGTTCAGTGCATGGTACTTCGAGCTCAGATGACCAACATGATGCACCTGAGCCAGAATAAATGGGAAAAAAAACTCGAATTTCTCACATTTGCTTATGTCTCATTTGGCTTTTCTATAGCGTTCGGATTTCGATGTCGGTATGGAGAATGCACGAGAGGCGATTGCTGGCTGCAGGAGACTTGGTTCTGCGATGGATTCGCACAGTGCGAAGACCAGTCAGACGAAGATGCCACTTTCTGTGGTAAGTTCTCTCCTAATCCTACCAAACTTCAGTAGCCCATTTATTATTTATTTGACTTGGCACAGCCACTCTCTGGCGGATTCGGAGACGATGTGTATGGTGTATTATGTGTAATGCCCAATAATACACACCGCCGACACCGACGTGACTTAACTCGACAGTTGCGTCGCGTCGGCGTTGTCGGTGTGTATTTGGCTTAAGTCTGTAAAACCACCTTCGAACTTATTCGCTGGACAGCAGTCTTTTGTATGTCTCCAGGGCTGCACAGTGCGTTGTCTATAGAGGCTGGCTAGTGGCTACACTTCGATTAGTCTCACAGCGGAATCTTCAGTAGGCTAATATTAGTACTACACTGTGTATAAAAAACCGGACTCCAACAAATCTCATCCAGTAGATTTTGGCACAAAGAATTGTCATTTAATCTTCTCCTGTTGACACTTACTATTTTGCTATATGCAGTAAAACGCCGAACCAGTTGACATTTTTCCATTGACAAAATGACAACCAGAGAAGAGGCTGATGCACCTTAATAGTTTAAAATAGCCTTAAAACATTAACAGAGCATGTGCTACATCAGACATTACTGTTAAAAACTGCAGTTCATATATGTTAATGGCGACATGTACGAGACAGATACTGTCACAGCGAAAGCAGCAAAAATTATAAAATGTGAGATTGCCCACCATCACATCGCTTAAGTGCCAATATGCTGCTGAAAAAAAACATCACCTTGGCTATGTAGGCAGCCAATAAATTACATTCACCATCGCCATTTATTATTATTAATCAGCCCAAAAGCTAATACCCATTTTGCCGTCCCATATGGAGGGTGAGCTTCTGAATATTGATTGTCTCTGCTATTTATGTTAGTTTAATTCGGATTTCCAAGGTTTCAATCGATTTCGATATCAAATCAAATCAAATCAAATCAAATCATATTTTATTTATGGATGACAATCGCATACATAAAAGTGAAAAAACAGAGAACATAGGTAATAGACATAAAACTCATACAAGTTAGAAAAAAGAAACATAATCACGAGACAATGTAACCAAACAGGCAACGGTTGATAAATGAGTCTTTGTACAATTTCAACGTACGGTACAACTAGGCAGGAAGCCCTATATACGAGTGTCCTCTATCACGGAGCTGCATATGCGCAGTAGATCGCGTAGGGAGGAGTTGGAGGGAGGAGTTGATTAAGACAGTGGGTAAGATAAGTGATGTTATTGAAAAATGTATGATCAGTCTTTTTATGCACGGATCACCACAGCGTATTTGTAATTATTTCCTGTAACTTGTTAGTAAAGAGCTGATTTAAATTTAAATGCAGTTGTGTCCGTGATTGATATGTATATGGTTGACGTATATGACGCAGAACAACGCGAATGTCCAGCTGGTCAGTTGAGATGTGATAGTGGACAATGCATCAGCAATGAAGATTTCTGCAGTTATCCCCATCCCTCTACAGGGTGTCACGACAGAAGTCTTCGTCGTCGAGATCACTGTGGTAAGTCATCATCTCATCATACATAAACTACCTCCTAAGCAGTATATTATTCCAAGGTCCCCATTACTGCTATGTATTATGACGAAGGGAGAGATGGACACGGGTGGATACGAAACGGGTCCCCAAGCGATACGAACGTTGTGTTCTTCTTGTTGTTCTTGTTGTTGTCCGTAGGCGATTTCGGCCCTGTTTCTTCACCCAACTCAATCCAAAATTCACAGACCCAACCCAATTCAATCCATACTCACAATGACCAATCCCAATCAATGAAATATCAAACAGAATCCGACCCAACCCCACCCAACCCAATCCAACACATGAATGAACTCAACCCATGTATAATAATTATTGTCTGGGTCTTGGTATGAACGGCGGGACAGAAATATTTTGAAAGTTGAGACATGTCTCGCTTGAAAATGGACAGAGATGGCGCAAAGTTTTGTAGTTTATTTTACGTAACATAGTTCTAAATTCAAACGTATGGCTGCTGGATGCATGCATATAGACGCACCATCCGACAACCTAAAGACCCCCTAAGTATGTAGAGCTATGTGCTGATTTCTATATGCTAATAGGCCGCCCGTACGTAGTAACGGGAGGACTTATTGCTAATATCCAGACGCTAATTGGAAATAACTAGATGCGCTGTTGTCGTTGGTTGCGTTGCAGATACAGTAACGTGTTATAGCGGAAGAGTACCGTGTTCAAACATGGAGAATTGTCTCAGCCCCGATCAGTTCTGTGATGGTGTCGACAATTGCGGAGACAATTCGGATGAAGAACCTGGCTTCTGCCGTTAGTCTTTCACTACTACTGCTACTACTACTACCTATATTGATACAGTACGTTACGGCTGTTTGCCCACTTGCCACATCGCACTTATTAGGTGCAGCAGCCAGGAACGTCGGGTCAGCGGCAGAAACTGCAGCTGAGCGTAGACTGCCAAGTACGCCAACAGTGGAACTCAGTTCCTCTTTTAACCCATTGCAGTAGAGTCACTGCATTGGCCCAATGCACGAGTCAGCACGGTAGTTTCTTGTAGACCTCGGTCGCAGGATCACCAGTCGTTCTTCTGGCGACGATCGCCAAGGCAGCTTTTTATTTCAGCACATTCAGTTTTGTTGCACCGTTTTAATCCAACTTTGCTGCACAATTTTAGGCCTGTTTCTGTTCACTGCCCTTCTTTACTAATTTTTGACATAGTCTACCTTTGGTATTTTCCCAGGGTTTAAAATAATAATGGGACTATTACCACTTCAGCCTGATTTACTTTAACCCCGGGACTTTTACTACCGCGGGTAGGCTATTAATAATACTACCAATAATAATCACACTCTTGTCGAGCGCCATAGCTGAAGCCACTGAGGCGCTGAAGAAAGTCGATCAGGCGGGATAAAACAAGGTTTTAAAAGATGTCTCTTAAAACCTTGTTCCAGATGACACGTGCAGACTACAAGAAGAAGCATCTAGTGAAGTAAAATGGTTAGTCTCGGAACAGTTAGTAATGGTAACGCAGTAGATCGTGCCAAGCGAATAGCTAGTAGCTACAAACAAGGTACTGTTTGCCCAATGTCTGACGGTAGATTTTATTCCAACTTTTCTGCAGGTCATCTGCGAATGGGACAGTAAAAGAGTTATCGAAATCGGTCCATATTTCCCGCGGAAATAAAGTTGACGTTTTTTATAAACACAGTGTACTAAGTTAGTGAGGTTCGGTTTTCCATAGGCTGAATCAGTTTCGGTGTGTTCGGATCATAGGCGTATAGCTCAGTCAACATTGGGAGGAAAACATTTTTGCCCGAAAATTTATGTATGAAAAATTTACAAAATACACGAATTTTACACGACAATTGCCCGATAAATTAACAAAATGCCCGAATTTTACATGATATTTACCCGAAAAATATTTCTTCCCCATTTTTGGGACCTCCATGCCCACCATCATCGTCTTCTAAGCCTATGGTTCGGATCACCAAAGCGTAGTTGTACTTGATTTGTTTACCTAACTCGTTATGAAAGAGCTGCTTTAATGGTAATGGAGTTTGTTGGTGACGTGTATGGCGCAGAACAACGTGAATGTCCATCTGGTCAGTTGAGATGCGCTAGTGGACAATGCATCAGCCAAGTAGATTTCTGCACTTATCCCCATCCCTCTAAAGGTTGTTCGGACGGTAGCCTTCGTCGTCGAGACCACTGTAGTAAGTCGTCACTGACTCACTGTTATCATCATCTTAGACATTTAAGGTGTCCTAAACAGCAAATTATTACACATCACTGGTGTATGTCAGATGAGTAGTAGGCCCTATCATTACCTCCGTCGAGAGGTATTATGATCGATCGTGTCTGTTGGTTACTTATTTAGTTAGTAATAATTAGTTAGTTAGTTAGTTCGTTCGTTAGTTAGTTCGTTAACATGGCGGCGGAAGTGATTTTCTCGAAAAGTAGGAATCCGATTTCGTGAGACTGTGCAAGGATGTTCGGCATCTGCGCCAATGTCACTGTTAACCTTTGAGACGTCAAGGTCAAAGTTCAAGGTCAAAACTGCCACACTGAAAAACTTCCACCTGTAATAGACTAACAGCTCGGCTGTGGTTTAAAATATATCTTCACCAAATCTGGCAATCCGACAGAAGTACTTTCGTCACGAAATGTGCATTTCGACAAAAGTCAGGATGGCTGCATGGCGGATGTTTGCACTGCCCGGATGCGTGTTTATAGTTTCTGACGTTTAATGTGCTGTGTGACTTACCTGACAATCCTCAATCCACGCATAAGAACTCTTTACGCTGGAGGCGTGTTACTGAGGAGATGCTATCTCACCGCGAATAGGCCTAACTGCTTTTTAACCTACAGAACCTGAAGAGCAAATCAAGAGATCGACGCAGAATGTTGTGCCTGTGTTAAAGTTAAAAAGGTTAACGTAACGTATAGCTGACATGACAGAGCTACGGGACGTCACCTGCCAAATGGGATCACAGTGTTACCTGCCACCCGACACAAGTGCACGAATGCGCCCCGCCCTAACCCCATCTCGATTTACCTACCCTGGAGGAATGGAAGGCTCAGTTGACCTAGGCTACCTGGCAATGCACCGGCCGGGAGTCGAACCTGCGATCTCTCGATCACAAGTCCAGTGCCCTGACCACTACACCACCGAGCAACCATGCGACTGAGTGCTATGGATGTAATGTTTTCATTGGTTGCGTTGCAGATGCAGTAACGTGTTGGAACGGTACAGTACCGTGCTCAAACTGGGAGAATTGTCTCAGCGACTTTCAGTTCTGCAACGGCGTCGATAACTGCGGCGACAATTGGGACGAAGACGATAGCGTCTGTGGTCAGTTTTCACTACTACTACTACTACTAGGCCTATACTACTATCCTACCACCACCACTATAATCAATAACTAGAAATACTCAGAGAGCACAGACCTCCGCCGAACGCCAGCATAATAGAATTGTTGAATAATTTTTGCAATGCAAATTAGCTGTGCAGCATTGATCTGAGTCCACTAGGTACCTTTTCGATAATCCAGTGAATCGGGATTTCAGACTTCGGACTCCTTGATCCGGACGGTGATCCGGATCGTCACCAAAATTTATCCCATTGGTCCATGGGCCATGCCCTACCCCTCCAATAAATTTCGTCAAAATCCGTTCACAACTTTTTCAGTTATCCTCGACGGACAGACAAACAGACAGACAAACAGACAGACAAACAGACCACCATAATGTGGTGCTCAAAATGTCCACCATCGGCTGAAATGCCCGCTAGGTGGTCGCACTTAATATGGCATAACTTCGTCACAGTTAGAGGTAATTGAATAAAAATTTGCATAGCGTACTAGACTGTCTGTACTGAACGTTTAATAGGCGTGTAAAATTTGGACAAAAAATTTTGATTGTTTTGGAAAAATGTCAGAAAATGCCAACGTGCGTTTCGGCCGATGGTAGACATTTTGCGCACATGATGTGAACTGGGTGGTCACGCTTAATATGGCATAACTTCGTCAAAGTTGCAGGTAATTGAATAAAAATTTGTAGTAGTTGAGCGTAGATAGTAACGCATAGTAAAAACATAACCTCCTTCTTCGGCGGAGATAATAATGATGATGAAGAAGAAGCTGCAGCAGACATAATAACTAAGTACGCTGCCCTGCTAGCCACGTGCATTTTTCAGCCGCTGGCGTTTGAGACTCACGGTGCCACCCACTCCTCAGCGTTAAGCCGATGTCAGACGACCAACAAAAGTTGGCCAACATTATTTACTAACAACAGTTGGCCATCGGTCAACAAACCATAACACAACCGGTTGGAGGGGACAGGGGGTCCAGGGGATCTTGGGACCCTAGGGTTCAGGGTGGCGGACCGTAATCTCAACCACCCCGCATTACAGCAGCGTTGGAGGCGGATACAGCGCCCGGGAGCCACCAGGCGCCGACGCGGTAAGTAGCCGTGAGATATGATTGGCGGGATATGCAGAATATAAGATAGCCTCGGGGGATGGGAGGGAGGATCGCTACGTCGACTAGAGAAAGGGGGAAGCGAGGGACACGACCGGAACGGACGTCGGGTTCCGGATGCTATCGTTGTTGATACGTGCATGATTGAAGTCTGCGAGTGTATTGTCATGATACGTCTGTTAACGCAATAATATGTGGAATACGTCTTCATTATCTGTATAACTCACGCACCCCGTAGAGGACAACTATACCGGCGGGCCACGCTCCCACAACAATACGGCTACGGGGTTGCTATTGCAGTATATTGAGCGACAAAAATGGTCGACAATACAGAGACGATGAGGAAGCAATAGCAGCGTATTTTCGGCTGAAACAGCGACGAAAAAACCGCCACACAATAAAATGTCTTTAGGCAGACTGTTCCAGATAATAGATGCAGAGTACGAGATGGAGCATCTAGTGAACAGTCAGTAGTGGTAACGCAGCAGATCATGCTGAGCGAGTGGCAACGTGTGTTGAAGAAGCAACAAGGTGCTCTTTGTCCAAAGCCCAATCACTGACACTGACACGCGGCACGTGTACGAAACGACTCTGCATGTGCACACGTGCAGGAAATCACGAATGTCCTCCAGACATGGTGAGATGTGACAACGGTCAGTGTATTCCAGAGTTCCTCTTCTGTTCTCTCGAGGCAAGATGTTTCGACGAAAGTCTGACACCGCAGCAAGTGTGTTGTGAGTATTCTGGCTCTACTCAGTTACTCCTTTGTTTGCTACATGTACGTTATATACCGACACCAGTAGTAGACTCCATACGTCACAGCGTCACAAAAAGAGTTCCTCCATTCTTTCAGTAAATTTCGTTTCTTTTATGATAATAATGAGCTCGAGCTGGTTAAAATAATATTGAAGTTCAGTTCTGCTGAAGCCTATTAAACACGAGTAGAATTAATGAATTATTAAATCAACGATTTTCGTTTTTACCACACGATGCTACGCAGAGCGCGGTATTGCCATGCCATGTTGTCCGTCCGTCCGTCTGCCGTAAACGATGAGGTATCGTGGTCATGGTTGGAATTCTTGGAAAATAATTTCACGACTGATTAGCTTAACCTTTCCTCTCACTGCGGACCCCAGCATCACGGATCTACTCCGAAGGGAACACCCCCAAAATTTATCTGTTAGTGAGACACAAGTTGGCATGAGTGAGTGAGACAATGAACTGGCGTTGTGCTCGTGTCGCTTATAGCTTTTAACGTGTATGTCATGTCAGTTTACCGTGCCCGGTGTACGAGCGTAGGCGACTGTATGAACGAACTGTCGATACCGGTCTCTGTCCTCC
>Ga0209781_1000413_pt1 | contig 10970 bp, 13 predicted proteins | sample WorMetHERISLAND1_3_FD_187386 | JGI IMG/M metagenome (GOLD analysis project Ga0209781, IMG submission 187386) | Marine gutless worms symbiont microbial communities from Max Planck institute for Marine Microbiology, Germany - Olavius albidus HERON... | ecosystem: Host-associated > Annelida >...
TGTGGTACAACTTGTCCTTCTGGGCGCGCAGGCAAACTTCAATATCGCGTAGGCTCTCGCGATGGGTTAACTGCGCGAAGGTCATGCGCAGGTATTGGTCGAGACAGGAAAATGTCTTCTTGTAGCGATTGCCGTCGTATCGCGCAACGCCTCGATGAAACGCATGCATCGCTAAAGAGTCAATGACCTGAGAAAAAAACGAGCTTGCCGATGTGCATAACAACCGGGTCCCCAACATCCCCAGAAGGGGGTATTTGGGAGGTGCGCGAGGTGATTCAAATCGGTGGCACTCTTAAAGTGGCTGTCTTTCATTTCCTTACAAGGAGTTACGCAACAAGAACAAACGTCCTGTCGGACAGCAGTGTTATACACCACCATAACTTTAGCTCCTGAAACGCATCAGCATTCGAAAATCCGCAGGAGGGTCTCGTGATCAACTACGAAACGGATGAGGAAAGGGCCGAAGCGATCAAGAAATGGTGGAAGGAGAACAGTCTCTCCATCTTTCTCGGCGTGAGCATCGGTCTGGGGGCCATCTTCGGTTGGCGGGCCTGGATAGACTACCGGGAAACGGTGAGACAGCAGGCCTCCTCGGCCTTCGAGCGACTCTTGGCCGACGCTGACACCGGCGATGCCCAGTCCGCGCGCGCACAATCCAAGCTGCTGCGCGAGGAGTTTACTTCCACCGCTTATGCGCCCCTGGCCTCCTTGGTGCGGACCCGCGTCGAGGTGGAGGCCGGCAACCTAGCAGACGCCCGCACCGCCCTCGAACAGGCGATTGCCGGCTCCCCCGTTCCCGGCATCCGGCGCATCGCCGCCTTACGCCTGGCCCGGGTCCTGATCGCGGAGGGTGACCTCGAGGGGGCGGTGGACTTGGTCGCACGGTATGAGGACGACAGCGGCTTCGGGGGTGCCTTCGCCGCTCTGCGTGGTGAGATCGCAGAGGCCCAAGGCCGTATGGCCGACGCCCGCGCCGCCTATGAGCAAGCGCTCGCCGCCGGTGCCCCGAACCCGGATCAGGTGCGCATGAGGCTCGACAACCTGCCCCCCGCGAGCTGAGGTGATTTCCGTTTTTGCTGCGATCAGAGTGCAGCAAGCAATCCGTACTACTGGAATGGATTATCCGTACCCTGACACCCCCTCAGGGTGACAGCGCTTAATCAAATCCATATCAAGCTGCGGCATCTTGCAGCTCGTTAGGCTCACTGTACCCTACACTCCCGGCGCAATCCTAAGTGAGTTATCCAGCTTATCCAGTAACTGCCAGACCTTTTTCAATAGAGCCTTTTGCAGCCATCGCACGAAACCGCATTTCGGCGTCGAATTCGGCAATCACCTGGGTCGAGAGCTCATCCATGAGTTTGTTGATGCTGATGTGCCTGTGCTTCGCCAAAGCCTTCAATCGCATGTGCTTGTCGTCAGGCAGTCGCACGGTCAAGGTTGTCATATCACTCTCCTGCGAGAACCTCTTTGGGGGTAATGATGCGTGTTCCCGGGAAATTCAATTCCGCATTCCTGAAGTCCCGCACATTGTTCGTAACAATCCATTGCGCATTTCCCGCCACAGGAAGCTCAAGCAGACAGTTGTCGGCTTCGTCCGGCAGATTGGGGCGCCACAGGTAGTAAATCGGCACCCATTCACAAACCGAGCAAAATGCCTCGAGCAAATCCGATACATCCCGTTTCGGTACGGGGCATCGATCTAAGATGCTTTTCCTTGTCGATACATCTTCGTATTCGGAGAACAAGGCATTCCCCAGGAGCGGCTGGTATCGGCCCGAAAGGCATCGTCGAAGAATTTCCCGGTTCGGCCCTGCGTGGCCAATCAGAGCTGCCGTGAAAACGCTGATATCAACGACAATTCGGGCTGCCATGGCTCCAAATGATGGCACATAGCACAACAAGATGGCCCTCTTATTGCTGCCTGCTCTTCGAGTAGCTTGTATCCGAGTCGCCGATCTGGTCAACTGCGAACGAGACGTCCGCGCCCCGGCGTGAGGTGTCCGTTTGTGCGGAAATCGGCACCGGGGGCGGGGACGATCCCCATCCCTAGGTCGGCGGAGGAGCACAGGGAAGCGAGGGAGCATAAGCGCCGAGCGGAGTGCGCGCCCCCGGCGTAGGGGTAGGGCCGAGCGTTTGGTCGGAGTCCGGCGCGTGAGCGCCGTCGGAGACGAAATGCCAGGCCATGCGACACGGCGTTAAGTCATTGCGGGAGTTCTGGTGCCGCGCGGAGTGCGCACCGGGACGAACGCGGGCCGCTGAAGGCAATGGCCGTCGCCCAATTGTTTGCACCCGAAATCACCCGAAATCGGACGGACCCCATTTCGGGTTGCGCGAAAAATGGCGACGCTCCGGGATGCGCCCACTCACGCGGAAATCACGTCCGGAAGGTGGATTGTGCCCACCGAAAGGCTGCGTCCACCTGGAAGGCGCGGGCCGCCTAACTCGCATGCAAAATTACAACGAAAACACAACAAAAAATCTGTTGGAGGAGGAACTTAATGTCCATGAAGATCGGGGCCCCGCGGGAGGTCCATCCGGGCGAGAGCCGGGTTGCCGTCACGCCGGACACAGCGGAGCAGCTGCGCAAGCTCGGCTTCTCGGTTGCAATCGAGGCCGGAGCCGGCGAGCAGGCCCACTTTCCCGATGATGCCTATCGGGAAGCGGGGGTCGAGATTGTCGAGAACGTCAAGGACCTGTGGGCCCAATCCGACATCGTGCTCAAGGTCAACGCCCCCGAGACTCATCCGCACGAGGCTATCGACGAGATCGAGTTGCTGCGCGAGGGCGGCACCCTGATCAGCTTCATCTGGCCGGCCCAGAATCCGGAGCTGGTGGAGAAGCTGGCCGCCCGCAAGGCGACCGTCCTGGCCATGGACAGTGTGCCCCGCATCTCGCGCGCCCAGAAGATGGATGCCTTGAGCTCCATGGCCAACGTGGCCGGCTACCGGGCCGTGGTGGAAGCCTCCAACTATTTCGGTCGTTTCTTCACCGGCCAGGTGACAGCCGCGGGCAAGATCCCCCCGGCCAAGGTGTTGATCATCGGTGCTGGGGTCGCCGGGTTGGCCGCGACCGGCGCCGCCGGCCCCATGGGCGCTGTGGTCCGCGCCTTCGACACCCGCCCGGAGGTCAAGGAGCAGGTGGAGAGCATGGGGGCCGAGTTCCTGATGCTGGATTTCGAGGAGGAAGGCAGCGGCGAGGGCGGCTACGCCAAGGTGATGAGCGAGGAGTTCATTAAGGCCGAGATGGCGTTGTTCGCCCGCCAGGCCATGGAGGTAGACATCATCATCACCACCGCCCTGATCCCCGGCAAGCCAGCGCCCAAGCTGATCACCGAGGCCATGGTGGAATCCATGCAGGAGGGCAGCATCATTGTCGATCTGGCCGCCCGTCAGGGCGGCAATTGCGCCCTATGCGAGCCCGGTGAGGTCGTAGTGCGTCACGGCGTGACCATCGTCGGGGAGCTGGAGCTCCCGACTCGTCTGCCGACCCAGTCCAGCCAGCTCTACGGTACCAACCTGCGTCACCTGCTGACCGATCTGACGCCGGATAAGGACGGCCGGATCGATGTGAATATGGAGGATGAGGTCATCCGGGGCACCACCGTCATCAAGGAGGGTGAGATCACCTGGCCGCCACCGCCCCCCAAGCTACAGGCGACCCCACCCCCCGCCAAGGCGACGACCGCGGCCTCCCCCCAATCGGCGGCGTCGGAAGCGACCGCGGAGAAAAGGCCCAAGGGCCTGGTCACCGCGGCCATGATGGGCATCGGCCTTCTGGCCTTGCTCGGCTTAGGCAGCGTGGCCCCGGCGGATTTTCTGGCCCATTTCACCGTGTTCGTGCTGGCCTGCTTCGTGGGCTACATGGTGATCTGGAACGTGACCCCGGCCCTCCACACCCCCCTCATGAGCGTTACCAACGCCATCAGCGGCATCATAGTCATCGGTGCCCTGCTCCAGGTCTCCAACGAGCAATCCTGGTTGGTCGTCGTGCTGGCTGCGATTTCCGTCCTGATCGCCACCGTCAATGTCTTCGGCGGTTTTTATGTCACTCAGCGCATGCTGCACATGTTCAGGAAATAAGGGGGTTCGACAATGACCGAAGGCATTCTGACGACCGCATATATTGCGGCCAGCATCCTCTTCATCCTGGCGCTGGGTGGATTGAGCCACCAGGAGACGGCCCGGCGCGGTAACGTCTACGGCATCATCGGCATGGCCATTGCCCTGATCGCCGTCATCGCTAGCGAATTCGTCACCAGTTACGCCACCTTGGGAGTATGCATCACGATCGCTGCCGTTATCGGCATCTATGTCGCAAGGCGCGTGCAGATGACCCAGATGCCAGAGCTGGTGGCCATCCTGCACAGCTTCGTGGGTCTGGCCGCCGTGCTGATCGGCTTCGCCAGCTATCTGGACCCGACGACCCACTTCGAAGGCCCTGACGCGCAGGTGGCCGAGACCATTCACGAGGTCGAGATCTATCTCGGCGTCCTGATCGGTGCGGTCACCTTCACCGGCTCGGTCATCGCCTTCGGCAAGCTGAGTGCCCGTATCTCCAGCAAGCCCCTGGCCCTGCCGGCCCGCCACTGGCTGAACCTGGGGCTGGGACTGGCCTGTCTGTGGCTCGGCGTTGTGTTCGTGGGGGTCGAGGACACGGGCTCCGGCCTGATTCCGCTGTTGATCATGACCATCATCGCCTTCGTCTTCGGCATCCACATGGTAATGGCCATCGGCGGCGCCGACATGCCGGTCGTGATCTCGATGCTCAACAGCTACTCCGGCTGGGCCGCGGCGGCTACCGGCTTCATGCTCTCCAACGACCTGCTGATCGTCACCGGCGCTCTGGTGGGTAGTAGCGGTGCCATCCTCTCCTACATCATGTGCCGTGCCATGAATCGCAAGTTCCTGGCAGTGATCGCCGGCGGCTTCGGCACCGGGGGGGGCACGACCGCCGCGGGCGGCGATCAAGGCGAGGTCGTTGCCGTCTCCGCCGAAGAGACGGCGACGCTGCTCAAGGACGCCGGGCGCGTGATCATCGTCCCCGGTTACGGGATGGCGGTGGCCCAGGCACAGCATGTGATCAACGACATCACCCGCAAGCTGCGCGACCAGGACATCGAGGTACGTTTCGCCATCCACCCCGTGGCGGGACGCATGCCCGGCCACATGAACGTGCTCCTAGCCGAGGCCAAGGTCCCCTACGACATCGTCATGGAGATGGACGAGATCAACGACGACTTCCCGGACACGGACGCGGTGCTGGTTATCGGCGCCAACGATATCGTCAACCCCTCGGCCCAGACCGATCCGGACAGCCCTATCGCGGGCATGCCGGTCCTGGAGGTCTGGAAGGCCAAGACGGTGGTGGTGATGAAACGGAGCATGGCGACCGGCTATGCCGGCGTGCAGAATCCGCTGTTCTTCGAGGACAACACCCGGATGCTCTTCGGCGACGCCAAGGTCAGCGTAGACGCCATCCTGGCGAATGTCTGATCCTCAGCGCCGGGATTTTTCCGGGTTGCGCAACAGGAGGTAAAGGGTGCCGGTACCTCCGTCGCGGTGGGTCGCCGAGCAAAAGGCGAGGACCTCGTCGTAGTGCCGTAGCCAGTAGTTGACCTTGCGTTTGAGCACCGACGGTTGCTCCGGGGAGCGACCGCCCTTGCCGTGGATGATGAGGGCGCAACGCACGTCCCGGCGGGCACAATCGCGCAGGAACTCGCCGAGAATGTGCTCGGCGTGGGCCGTGGTCAGGCCGTGTAGGTCCAGCTCCAGCCCGATCTCCAGGTGTCCGCGCTGAAGATCAGCGAGCAGGCGCTTTTGCACGCCCGCGCGGGAGAAGAGCAAATAGTCGTGGGTCTCGATCTCCGCCTCGGCCGGCGGGGTCGTGCGCCGGGGTTGTTCGCTCAGCTCCGGCGGCTGAACGATAGGGACCGGGGGCGGACGCCGTCGGAAGGGTTCGGCCTGATCGATCGCGATGGGTTTTGCGTCCTGGACAGCATTGCGAAACAGCTTCGCTTCCGAGGTGTGTAGGTGTTTTCGCATGGTTCCGGCAACGTTTGAGGGCAGGGGCTTCTTGACGGGCTATCCGGTGCGTACGGATGCTGCGGAAAGCGGGTCCGATACTTTGCCATGCCCTGCCGTCGATAGTTCTTCAGGGCAACCGGATGATAACTCGATAGAAAGCAACGGATTACCGATTTTTAACCGCTTAAGACTTAAGGGCACCTTGAAAAATTCAAGGTGCCCGGTCACTGCTGTCCGACAAAACGTTTGTTTTTGTTGCGCAACTCCTTGTAAGGAAATGGAAGACAGCCACTTTAAGAGTGTCAGCGACCAGAGCGTCGCCATTTTTCGCGGAACCCGAAATGGGGTCCGTCCGATTTCGGGTGCAAATAATGGGGCGACGGCCATTGCCTTCGGCGGCCCGCGTTCGTCCTGCGTCCGTCCCGGCGTGCACCCCGCGCGGCACCAGGACTTCCGCAATGACTTGACGCCGTGTTGCATGGCCTGGCATTTCGTCTCCGACGGCGCTCACGCGCCAGACTCCCACCAAACGCTCGGTCCTACGCCTACCCGGGGCGGCGCACTCCGCTCGGCGCTTACCCTCCCTCGCTTCCCTGTGCTCCTCTGAGTCACCTCGCGCATCTTCAAAATACTCCCTTCTGGAGATGTTGGGGACTCGGTTATGCACATCGGCAAGCTCGTTTTTTCTCAGATCATTGACTCTTTACTGATGCACGTGTTTCGTCGAGGCGTTGCGCGGTACGACGGTAACCGCTACAAGAAGATATTTCCCTGTCTCGACCAATACCTACGCATGACCTTCGTACAGTTAACCCATCGCGAGAGTCTACGCGATATTGAAGTTTGCCTGCGCGCCCAGAGGGACACAAGTTGTACCATAGGGATATCCGGGGCAACGCTTCCAGAAGCGCCGTGGCCGACGCGAAAGAACGCCGAGATTGGCGTATCTAGGCAGATCTTGCTCAGGCATTGATTCGCACCGCTCGCCCCCTGTATGCCGACGAGGACTTGGGGCGTGATCTTGACAACGCAGTTTATGCGCTCGATGCCTCTACCATCGACCTGCGTCTATCCGTCTTTCCGTGGGCACTGTTTCGCTTCCGACGGCAAGCTACACGACGTCAATGTCCTTGATCTGCTGATCCCGGAGCCCGGCGCCTTCTACATCATGGATCGTGGCCATTTGCACAAAACAGGGCGTTTCTTCGTCATCCGCGCCAAGTCCAATACCAAAATACAGGCGTCGCTACTCTCATCCCGGGGGCGAATCCGGTGGTGGTGTTCGATGCGATCGGACCATTGCGCTGAGCGGAGTCAAGTCCGTGCGTGACTACCCCCTGCCATTACGCCGTATCCGCTACCACGATGTTCAGACCAGCAAGACGTTCAACTTCTTGACCAATAACTTCGCCATTCCAGTGCAGACGGTGGCGGATCTCTACCGATACCGCCGGCAAGTTGAATTGTTCTTTACGTGGATCAAGCAACGCCTACGCATCAAATCGTTCTTCGGGACCTCCGAGAACGCGGTCAAAAGCCAGATTTGGATCGCTATCTCGGTTTACATCCTCGTCGCTATCATCAAGAACAGATTCTGAGCCTGACTTACTCGAAAACACTCTTCTAGCTCTGTTGGTTACTAGAATGGAATCCATAAACGATACTGCCTATACCCATAACCAACCGAATCTATTTGATAATTTCACCGGACAGTAGTGACATGGAAACAGTTGGTTCATGTTAAATGTGAACAGTACCTGGTAGATCGGAGTACGTGCCTAACCCGACCTACATTTTGGGCCGACTCCGGCGTCCGTGTGTCCGAGATCCGATGAGTATCCTTAAGGCAGGTGGATTTGACGTACCGCGTCGTTTTCGGGCCGGCGGCGTGCCGACGATACGGACGTAACCGACGATGCAACAAGGGATCGAGATGACATCGTAGCGCACGCGCGAGCGTCTGATTCAGCGGATCGAGGAGATCGGTACCGGCTCGGGGTTCTAGACCGCGGTGCTCGCCTCGCTGGTGTGCCGGGTCTACAGCATCGAGCGGGTGGCGGACTTGTCGGAGTGGGCTCGGCATGCCCTGAAGGGGCTCGAGCTGCGAAACGTGCGTCTACGCCATGGCGACGGCACCTCGGGTTGGCCGGAGTACGTACCCTTCGGCGCCATCATGGTCACCGCTGCGCCGGCGGGAATTCCCCGTGTGCTCGTCAATCAGCTGACCATGGGAGGCTGCCTGGTGCTGCCCATCGGGCACTCGGAACGGCAGATGCTGGTGCGCGTGTTGAGAACCGAGACGGGTTATGTCCACGAGATATTGGAGCCCGTCACTTTCGTACCCTTACTCGGAGGCATGGCTTAATGCGCATCTTCTCCTCGCTCTACGACCGCGTCATGGTCTGGTCGCGGCACCGTCACGCCCCCTGGTATCTGGGTGGACTGAGCTTCGCGGAATCCTCTTTCTTTCCGATCCCGCCGGACGTGATGCTTGCCCCCATGAGTATGGCCGAGCCGCGGAAGGCCTGGTGGTTCGCGGGCTTGACTACGGTCACCTCGGTACTCGGTGGTCTGCTGGGTTATCTGATCGGCCTCTTTGCGTTCGAGTTGATCACTCCCCTGGTTGCGGAAGGCGAACGCTACGCCGAGTCTTTCACCGATGCCGAGGCCTGGTTCCGGGCCTGGGGTGTCTGGGTCATCTTCATCGCCGGGTTTTCGCCCATTCCCTATAAGATTTTCACCATCTCCGCCGGGGTTTTACATATGGCGTTGATCCCTTTCCTGATCGCCTCGGCGGTGGGGCGCGGGGCGCGTTTTTTTCTCGTTGCCGCCCTCATGGCTTGGGGTGGGGAGCGGATGGAGAGCACCTTGCGGTCATACGTGGACCGCATCGGATGGATCGTGGTCCTGCTCGTTGTCTTGGTGGTACTTCTCCGGTAGGTTACGCGGATGAGGGCGGAGACAGTGCAGGTGACGGCAGGTGGGCAGTGAGGGCGGTAGCTTGCGGATGGTCAGCCGGCGAGCCGTATTCACATTGGTAGCCCTGCTGTTCGTCCTAGTCCTGGCAGGGTGCAGCTCCGTAGGGCCTGCTCCGCCCGGCTACTACCGGATCCGCAGCGGCGATACCCTGTCCAAGATCGCCCGTCGGTACAGGGTCAGCTACAGGACGCTGGCACGCTGGAACAGGCTGGGTCCTCCCTATCGCATCTACGCCGGCTCTCTGTTGCGTATAAAACCGCCGCGAGGGAAGGTCCGCTCGACCAACCGCGGTGCTCGGCGAACGGCAAAGGCGGCAAAAAAAACGGCAAAGCGATCAAGAGCCCACGGCAATGCTGCTGTCGGGGCCTCGACCAGGGCAACGTGGCACGTAGCGGATAAGCGCGCGCGGGCGGCATCCGGCTTGCACTGGCGGTGGCCGCTCGGTGGTAAGGTCGTGCAAAGGTTCCGGCGGGGGGACCGGACGCAGCAGGGTATCCGCATCGCCGGGCGTCCCGGCCAGAAGGTGATGGCCGCGGAGAGCGGGACGGTGGTCTACAGCAACAGTGGACTCAAGGGTTACGGGAACCTTATCATCATCAAGCACGCCAATGGCTATTTGAGTACTTACGGATTCAACCGCCAGCTCCTGGTGCGCGAAGGTGCCCGCGTGAAGCGCGGTCAGGGTATCGCCGAGGTGGGGCAGGCGTCCGATGGGACCTATCGTCTCCACTTCGAGATTCGGAGGAAGGGTACCCCCGTGGATCCGTTGCGGTATCTTCCGTAACTCCCAACCCTGGGTATCTCAGCTGCGAGGGAATGTTTGCATGGCAAGGACCGATGAGCGAGACGATCCGGATGCTGAGCCTGAGATCGGCAGCGACACCGTGGAGGATGCAACGGATGGTCCCGAGCCGGGGAGGCGATCAGCGCAGAGACGGACGACGGTGATGGGCTGCCGGAGGCGGTTGCGCCGCCCTCGAGTCGGTCCGCGGCAGGGGACAGCGACGTCGATGCGATCCGATGGATTCCATTCTAGTAACCAACAGAGCTAGAAGAGTGTTTTCGAGTAAGGTCAGGCTCAGAATCTGTAAAATTGTGTAGAGACCCGAATTGCTGTCAAGGCGATTCTTGATGATAGCGACGAGGATATAACCCAAGATAGCGATCCAAATCTGGCTTTTGACCACGTTCGGCGTTGCTTGATCCACGTAAAGAACAATTCAACTTGCCGGCGGTATCGGTAGAGATCCGCCACCGTCTGCGCTGGAATGGCGAAGTTATTGGTCAAGAAGTTGAACGTCTTGTTGGTCTAAACATCGTGGTAGCGGATACGGCATAATGGCTGGGGGTAGTCGCGCACGGACTTGACTCCGCTCAGCGCAATGGTCCGATTGCATCGAACACCACCGGATTCGCCCCCGGGATGAGAGTAGCGACGCCTGTATTTGGTATTGGACTTGGCGCGGATGACGAAGAAACGCCCTGTTTTGTGCAAATGGCCACGATCCATGATGTAGAAGGCGCCGGGCTCCGGGATCAGTAGATCAAGGACATTGACGTCGTGTAGCTTGCCGTCGGAAGCGAAACAGTGCCCACGGAAAGACGGATAGACGCAGGTCGATGGTAGAGGCATCGAGCGCATAAACTGCGTTGTCAAGATCACGCCCCAAGTCCTCGTCGGCATACAGGGGGAGAGGGGTGAGAATCAATGCCTAAGCGAGATCTGCCTAGATACGCCAATCTCGGCGTTCTTTCGCGTTGGCCACGGCGCTTCTGGAAACGTTGCCCCGGATACCCCTGTGGTACAACTTGTCTTTCTGGGCACGCAGGCAAACTTCAATATCGCGTAGGCTCTCGCGATGGGTTAACTGCGCGAAGGTCATACGCAGGTATTGGTCGAGACAGGAAAATGTCTTCTTGTAGCGGTTGCCGTCGTACCGCGCAACGCCTCGACGAAACGCATGC
>Ga0209781_1000414_pt1 | contig 10969 bp, 7 predicted proteins | sample WorMetHERISLAND1_3_FD_187386 | JGI IMG/M metagenome (GOLD analysis project Ga0209781, IMG submission 187386) | Marine gutless worms symbiont microbial communities from Max Planck institute for Marine Microbiology, Germany - Olavius albidus HERON... | ecosystem: Host-associated > Annelida >...
CTGAGAGCTTGTTGTTGTTGTTGTTGTTGTTGTCATGACGAGCCCGTCAGGCACTGCCTATATGGGGGGACAAAAATTTCCCGAAGACATGAGGAATTCCACCAGACTCTGAATCTGGATGGATCCATCTCTCTCTTGTGATAATTGACAGCCATTTATTGACTGGGGCACCACTCAAGGGTGGCTGTCGTTGCCCACAGCTGACGTATTGTCGACCATTGTCAAACGATCGACGTTGACGGACGTCGACAAACTGTCAAGCTACAGTCGGTTCTGCAGTGGGTTTTACAGGTCAAAAGACCCAACCAACAGCATCACAGTACTGAAGGAGCTGAGGAAACAAACGAACTATTTACTGAGCTGCCAGTTAATAAATAGTTCATTTGTTCCCTGCTCTCATACAGAGCATTACTAACTGATTTGAGCCTGACTGTTGAGTGTTGTTGTCCTTGCTTATAATCATTCAGTGAACTGTAGTCTGCATTTTGTATCTTGGTATGAGAGTTGAGACAGAAACCACTTTTTTCCCACCCAGACTGTTAATTTGTCTGTATGAGACACTAAGCTCCACTGGCAGGTATTGTTAACTAAGATAGTACCATTAAGACCTGTCCACTGTGCAGGTGACAATATATCTGACGTCGCCTTCAGGCACTCGGTCGACGTTGTTGACACGTCGTGGCTACGACCGGTCGGCTGATGGATTCAACTCGTGGTCGTTCATGACGACACACTGCTGGGGAGAGTCACCGAACGGCATCTGGAGATTAGAAGTTCGTAACGGCAACAGTGTTGGTAAGTGTGTGTGAGTGCATGTTGTCTGTGTGTGTGAGTGAGTATCATGTGTGTTCGTGGTATTTGGCTCTGCTGGTTACTGGTACCCTGTGTTGCGACCACATAACGCTGGTGCTTCGTCTACTACACTAGTTGTCAGTACGCCGGTGTGTCAACTTCAAGGTTGCCATGCTAGTTCATCGGTCACTGTCCAGTAATTTGTCGTCGTACTTATCTGACGACTGTCGTCTTATTGCCGATGCTCGTGAGCGTCGGCTACACTCCATGCATGCGTCATTACATCGACCCACAGCACCTTTGACGTAAGAGCTTAGCCATGGTTTAAGATATCTTCACCAAATTTGGCAGTCTGACAGAAGTAATTTTCCTGTGAAATGTAACTTTTTACATACACGCAGTTCAAGTTATCAGCTTGGCAGAAGTTTGCACTGTCTGGGTGCCGTCTAGTTATTGTGTCCGTTACTTATTGCCACCTATTAAACTCTCCCACAGCCTAACAATTTTGGGTAGGCCTACATACTTTGAAGGTTTACCAACAGACAAACCAAGAAGCACTCTTGGGCGAATCCACATGGTACCTGGGGAACCTGCTGCACAGGAACCGAATGCAAACCTGCTGCACAGGAACTGTATCATTTCCATTCGCCAGGTGTCGCTACCTGTCCACGTTACGTTTTTTGCTAATCAATTGGGGGAAGGGGTGGAGGTGGGTGGGGAGTGCATGTGGTCACACCGTCGTGACCCATTGAGGCCAACAGCAGAGCAGGGTCAGGGGCCACGTCCGACAGAAGATGCTAGAGGGGGATAACAGACAGACAGACCAATACACACACAGGCAAACACATGATCTATCCATTATATAATGATTTACTTATTGCATTGTATCATTTCAACCATTGGTGGATGCTTGTCTATAAATATCTAAACACTGGTTACCATTGAGATGTACAGAAATGTATCTTGTGTATGTTAGGTACGCTGAAGAACTGGTCGATTGTGTTACATGGTACAACAGAAGACCCTCAGCCTCCTCTCACTGGCTCCAGACGTCGACTTGACCCGGGACAATGTAAGATGTCTCTCTTGATTCTTGTCTTGTCTCGACCTGTTTACTTGACCCTGGACAATGTAACACGCTGAGCTCTTAATTCTTGTCTCGACCTGTTTACTTGACCCGGGACAATGTAACACGCTGAGCTCTTAATTCTCGTCTCGACCGGTTTACTTGACCCGGGACAATGTAAGATGTCTCTCTTAATTCTTGTCTCATCTCGTCCTGTGGACTTGACCCCGGACAATGTAACACGCCTCTCTTTGTCTCAGTCTGTTCACTTGACCCTGGATAGTGTAACTCGTCTCTTAATTCTTGTCTCTTCTCGTCCTGATGCTGTCTCGTTCTTGTATTGCTCACTGCGTGTTGCCATTAGCAGTCAAATATCAATCACAATTTTCAATGTGCTGAACAACCAGCATCAGCTACAAGGACCACGAGACGAGGACAACTGGTGGTGAGACAGAAGGTTAGACCGGGATAGGAAATGTGAAATAAGTGCAATTTTAGTCGACGTTTAAATGTGAACAGCGACGGTGAAGAGGTAGGTTCCAGGTTCCAAAAAGGGCAGGACAGACAACACAACCCCGTAGGCTCAGGCCGCAATGTGGGCCCATCAGCCATCCCCAAGAAATATCCCAGCAAATGCTAGTACTATATAGTCATGAGGGGAGTAACAAAAACACGCAGCTACTCCCACTTACATGACTGAACTGTTGATCAGGTCAAACCAACCCGATCAAACGAATACGGTGAGGAGGTAACGTCTGATGGTAAATCCTTCCATATACGAGCAGCAGCAACAGGGAAGGCGCGATGTTCAACATTATCAAGTATGTAAACTGCAGTTTATTGTTGTTATTTCTAGACACGTGCGGCGAGTCGGAGTTCTTCCTGCTGCCGTTCTGCTACACCGAGTGTCCCAAGTACTTCTACGTGGCCAATGACACGTCATCCGATGCAGTCAGACGTCACACTGCCATGTGTCTCCGCTGTCACTCAACCTGCGTCCTCTGCAGCGGTCCGGCTGCTGACAACTGCCTCAACTGTTCCATGCATCGTCGACTGACTGACGATCACCGATGTATAGATGTTGACTCAGAAGGTCGTGGTTACTCACTGCTTGTCATTGCTGCTATTGCTACTGTGCCGGTCGCTGTGATCGGCATTGCCGGTGTTTCCATCTGGCTGTGGCTGAGGCAGCGACGATCTTCCTACAGGTCAACACCACAGCTTTTTACTTGCATCATTTACCTCCATTTAAGCGGCTATTACAGTTGCAATTCGACTTCGATTCGGCTTCAATTCGACTACGATTTGACTACAACGATAGCTATCAAAATTGCGATTCGACTTCGATTCGACTCGTCAAAGTGGGCATCATGACAGTATGTTAATGAAGGCATGAATTCATACGAGACGACATTTTACTTCAGGAGTGTGTGAAAGGGCTATACCAACGTCGACAATCGAAGGATGCTACCCGATGTTAATCCGTCAGTGTGAATGCCAATCTTATTACGGTGACGTACACTATTACGTCATTATATGCCCCGACCGCTGCCTTCTTATTGGATACGACACCTCTCGACGCGACGAAAAAAGGAACATGTTCGTATTTTGTAGTAATCGAATCGAAACCAAATTGAAGTCGAATTGTAATTTTGATAACTACATCGCAGTCGAATCGAAGTCGAATCACAACTGTAATAGCCGCTTTACATGTTTCACCAAGTTTGTTTGGTTTTAGTTCTAGAATATTTACTGTAGACATAAGGTTGTAAGGGAGGATGATGGGGAAAAGCAACAAGGGGGGAATCGACTACAAATGCTAAATGACGTCATCAGCAAGATCTAGAGGGACTTGTAGGAAAGCTGAAAACAGAGGAGCAAGTTATAAAAGGGTTAAACAATATAGCTCTTTGCTATACCTCAAAGCTACGGGATGTCACTTGCCATATGGGATCACACAGTGTTACCTGCCACCTGACAAGTGAGTGCGTCCCATAGCTGGTACTTGATTAACCTACCCCGGAGGGATGGAATGCTGAGTTGATCTAAGTGGCTGGTTACATACCAAGATGGTGTACCTGCGTGCAGAGTGTCACCCATCCAAGTATTAACCGGGCTTGGCGTAAGATTCTGTTGGACTTTGCCCCTGGACCCCACTTGCAGACTTATACCCCAGACTCTATGTGTTCTGCCGTCTCTAAAATTTACAATTTAACTACTGTTTAGACCTGTAAGCCACAGCCGTTTCTCGCCAACGCCAGCCGATTCAGTGCTAAGCCATCTCCAGCCGACTCACATTGGTTAAGCCGCCGAAAAATTTACAAGCCATCGCCAGCCTAAAGACCCGTCAGCCACTGGCATTCCACTAAATTTCAAGCTTAAGAAGGCTGATTTCTGTAGGAAAATAGGCTAATAATGCAATATCGAGTTAATGAGGCAAGTAACACAAGTAGCCTACATTTTTTACAAACAACAAACAGTATTATTCGTTAATTTTTTGGCAATTTTTGTGCCACACCTACCAATTTTGCGCCTGAAACCTGCAAAAAATCGTAAATAGCTAGCTTAAGCTGGCTAGTTAAGCCAGCCGATTTAAGCCAAATTCTGCCGGATGGCCAGCTGCCAGGTGCTAAGCCAGCCGATGAGGGGCCTGATAATTCGGCTTGGGGTCTACTACTGTTCACAATGTCGTGGTTGGGGTCAGAAGGTCAAGGTTGCAGGATTATTGAATATCAGGAGTGGGGATGGATCTGCACGTGGTGTTTCTAGTTGATAAAACATGTATGTATGTGTCTGTGTGAAGGTGGCGAGGATTCCGTGACAAGTACCCCCACCAGGCGTTACTTACTAACGACGATGAATACGAAGGCTGACACAGGCGTCATTCTAGCAATAAATTCTTTCGTATAATTGTCATTACACTGTACATACAGTTGTTGTAGGCTATATTTCTCATTGCAACATTCAATTATGTCTTTCCATTTTGTAACGGTCTGTGTGTTGACAATCGCGCTTCTCATTTACAGGGCCGGCGCCAAGGTGTGGCCATTGTGGCCATGGCCATGTGGCGCCAAGTGTATGGCCACTATAGTCGTAGCACATTTGGCTTGCTGTGATCACTGATTAATGCAGTTTTACAGCTCAAGCTGCATCTGTTTATTGGAATTTTGAGTAATTTGTTCAGGAATCACAAAAGAAGTACAGTAAAGCTTCAGCGCCGTCACCATGGCTTTGCTCCTTCTCCCCACTGGGAGTTCTGTGCCCTCTCAAGGGCTTTGCCTCTTCTCCCTCTACGGGCTCTGTGCTATCACCAGGGCTTTCCCCATTCTCCCCACTGGGGCCTTACGCCCAGACCGTGCCTTGTTTCCTGCATGCGTGGTTGGTGGCCGTAGCACTTTTCCGCCAGCGCTGCTGATTCGAGTTTAATTTCATTCACAGAGCTTTGTTTTGTTTGTAAACAGTTGAAAATATGCTGCACGAGTGTCTGTGAAGTGAGGGTGGACTGACTGTTGGTTCAAGTGTGTAGATGTTACGTTAGATAATTTGCATGCATCGTGGGTCTATTGGGCAGTGAACAAACTACAGCTGCCGTCTAGTCTATTGTGCAGCCGCTCTTTCTTAGTTCTGTTGATGTGAAAGCATTTTTGACGAGTCATAGCTGATTGGGGCTGGCAGAGCCGCCAAAAACAATTCAGGCTGTTCAAGATTTTCTATTTCTGTTTTATTTAACGGTCACTGTTACCGTACCTAACTTCATTTTATATTCTCTTTTTTATATTATTTGGATTTTTGGGGCGTAGCTTTCTTTGTTAAGTGCTGCCGTCCATTTTGTAGGGGTGCTATACAGAATTTTATGTAATTATTGACAAATGTCATGTTCAGTGTGCGACATAGACTACTACTACTAATACCACCACTACTGTTACTACTACTGCAGGCCCAAAGTGGCAAAAGTTGCGCAAAACGTTTTATCACTTGCTCGGTTGCTGGCTATGCTACTTGAGTTGTATTAGCTCGGGCCATGCAATTGAAACTGCCTTCCACCAGGCGTGTAGATAAGTACTAGTACATGTTCTATGCGTGTGTAATTATAATCAATGAAATGTATGCTGCGGGAGATGATGTGGGCGTTGTGACAATTTGTCTGTAGCCTAAACTTTCAAACTGCCAGTGTATAGTTTGAACAGTTCGGTGAAGTTTTGTTTCTAGTTGTAGTCGCAATGCTCTACCGAGAAGGCATGACTACTCTGTTTTCAATGTATTTTCTCTTTATTCCTTTATTTATTTTTCCGTAGACATATTCTTCGTGGACCAATTTTCACAAAACTTTGCCAGATGATGTAATTTGCATCGATAGTTTACCCACTACTTTTTTTGTTTCAGAGTGCCCCATAAAGGGAGCGGAACAAAAAAGCGAGATTTTGTCCATGTTTCGCGGCACCACTTCCAGTTAACGGGATGTTTGATATTCAGAAACAGGAATGAAATTGAAAATTCTAAAACAAGCTCGTTAATCATGCATAGTAGGCACATAGCCTAGTTCCACTGAATTGGATCGGATGGGATTATCCTCCTCTGAGAAACGTTGTCTAGTTCGGTCATGGTTTTGACAAATATTTTCAAAACGACGATTCAGTTGCATTCACCAGGTGGCGGCTTGAACTACTGAGCCGTGCTCTGCACTGCGTTCTAGTTGTAATTTATTTCGGCTGAAGGAGCCATAGGCGTAAGGAGACGGAGGCAGGGGCAGGCGGTGGCACGTGCCCCCTAAAATTTGGGAAAAACATTTTTCGGCCAATTATCATGTAAAATCCAGGCATTTTTCGGGCAAAAAATCATGTAAAATTCGGGAATGTTGTTAATTTTTCCAAAAAATATGATAAAAATTTGGGTATTTTGCTAATTTTTCGGGCAAGAATTATGTAAAATTCGGGCATTTTGTTAATTTTTAATACATATTTTTCCGGCAAAAATGTCGTGCCACCTAAAGTTGACTGAGCTCCTATGCCTATGGAAGGAGCCAAACTATTACCCTTCAGGACGTTGTCGTTGGACGACAGGAAGAGCATCTAGCTTATAAAAAAGCACTGCCACATCAATTCACAAAGGTTTACTTTTGCAGGCTGGCCTAACATGGAGCAAGAACTGTAAATAATGCAGGATATGTGACTGAACTGAAACTCTTTGGTACGATGTGGCCCAAATCAACGCAGTTTATCATGTCACTGATTGCTAAACAGTATTAACAAAGTAACAAATCACATGAAGTAAACTCGCTTGCTATTTTCTATCATTTTATTCAAAATTCTCCCAGTTTCTCTTGCTCGTAGGGTTGCGAGTCTGGAAATTTATTCCAGTCTTTCCGGAAATTTTTATTTCCGGAAAATTTCCGGAAATTTTTACTAAAAATACAGTACAAACATTCCAAATAACTGTATATTTGTTTACATCTTCACTTTGTATCAGCTTTTACAGCAGGTCTGTGCACTAATAGTAACACTAAAACATTGTTTTTGTGATTAATTGTGCTCATAGGCATTGCACGCATGGCCTCATTGAGATCCACACTGGTTCCAGGATTATCAGTAATATTTGCAATAGGGAAAATTTCTAGAAATTTCCTCTTAGTACTAACTTTCAGGAAAATCTGCAACCCTGCTTGCTGGTATGATGACAAAGAGGACTTGTGGACCAAGTAACAGTGCCTGTTGGTAAACCAGTCAGTCGCATATCCTGTGTTATTTATGATTCGCGGCCTAGAGAGTAGCTCCAATATATGGTCCTGTTAAACAAAAACTGGAGTGTTTGAAGGAGCCAAAACAGGATGACTACCAGTGAAGGCTTCATCTCAAGACAGTTGTGATGAATTAGCCATATATACAGATATATTTATAAACTAGCGTAATTTTGAGAACAGCGTGCCTTATTAAAGAGTATTTTTCTCCTAGGCAAAGTGTTATAAGACTTGATGAGGCGAGATATCTGTGATAACTGTGATAATCTGCCATGTCTGTTTGTATACATTCGATATTTGTTGTACAGTTTGTTGAATTGCACTTTTGTCTGTTTTTACTCACCATTGTGTTCTGTTGTGTCCATAGGCGTAGGAGACGGGGGCTGTGCCCCCTAAAACTCGGAAAAAAATATTTTGGGGGCAATTATCGTGCAAATTTCGGGCATTTTCGGGCAAATATGATGTAAAGTTCGGGAATTTTGGTGATTGTTTGGGCAAATATTATACAAATTTGAACATTTAGATAATTTTCCGGAAAGTATCACGTAAAATTCGGGCATTTTTAAATTTTTCATGCATAGTTTTCGGGCAAAAATGTCTTCCCCCCAAGTTGAGTGAGCTCCTACACCTATGGTTGTATCTCGTATGTACATTATCTATGCAAGTGTCTTCCATTTGTTATTGCAAATAATAATGTGCTGATAATAATGTGCTGATATCCGTTAACGATTTATATTTCTTCCAAGTTTATGGTCACAGAAAAAAACAAGACTTATTGTTACCCGCGCAGCATCCTGTAGTGAGGGTGTTTGTCTGTTTGTTTGGATGTCTGTTAAAACGATAACTCCTGAACCGTTAGAGATATCATCTCGAAATTTTCAGAGCATCTTCCCAGGGTCCAAATGGAGGCCAAGTTCGAAAATGGCTGTTGAGTTTAGCTTTTTGTTAATTAATTGGCTGTAACATATGAACCAAATATGCGACACCAGTTGACATTTAGGATTGATGTCAGTCGATCATTGCCCACATGTAGCTGGCTTTTGGGTACAAGCATTTTCTGATGATGTTTTGGAGTGACAGGGCAGCCTTCAAATTTGAAGGTGCATGGGCTTGGAGTACTAGAAGTACTACGAGCTAACTCAACTAGCGATAAGTATGTACATAAGACAAGCTGACTGTTGACCCATTCACTGCACTGCCTCAGTTACACGAGAATTGAATCGTGACTGGAAACGAAACTAATGTAAAATATTCTGCCTATCTCGTGGGCACAGTTCAGTATGAGTATGAAGAATATTTTCAGTCCAAAAATGGGCAGGCACGCTCCATTGCGTGCCTCTGGCTCTAAAAACAAGAAAGCTGTGCTATCGCAAAGATGACCGCGCAATGCACCCCATATAGGGTTCCCTGAAAATTTTCGGGACTCCCTGACTACGCCCATGGCTACTTTTTCCCAAAAATTGTTATGGGCTTTTGTTCCGATTGACACTGTGAACGTGTGTACAAAATTTGAAGTCCGTATCTTTACCCGTTCCTGAGATAATAGGGGATACCCAAAAAATTTCGGCAGTCCCTGGATATGCCCACTCTCCCTCTTCTCCAAAACTTTTAAAGGGCTTTAGTTCGGATGCATCCTATGAATGTACCTGCCAAATTTGAAGTCGTAGATTTACCCGTTCTTGAGTTAATAGGGGGTAGCCCAAAAATTCGGGGTGGTCCCACACTCTATTCCCCCGAAAAATCCTATATGCCTACCATACAGACTATTCCACTCTATGTGCACTCGTTTTCCTGCGATTTTCGATTGGAGTTTCTGGTGGGGGTTGCAAACCCCCAATATTGGGGAAGGGGAGGCTGTATGTCGAGGATGGTACCGTTCGAAAGAGCGTTGGTGAGTTGCTAATTGCTATAGGCCGTCCATAGTAACTTTTCCTCTATCTTTACGCGTTTCAGAGATATTGCCACTTTTGTTCTTCTGCAGTACGCCACTGTTTCCCTACCCCACCTCTAGTCTCCGTCATATTTCCCCATGTTCGCCTGAGAGTGGGTGGATCGCCTTTTGGCTACAAAGAAAGGCGTAGGGCTAATTGCCTGTGCAATTAGTTTCCAAGATTTCCAACCTATGTGATCACAAATCATCAACGTCACGGACAGACGGACGGACGACATGCGATCGCAAGACCGCGCTTTGCGCTAAAGTGCATTGCGCGGTAAAAATTGAGGCACGTACTTCCGTGCCTAAATGGAATCGGCGCCTATAAACATGAATGAATGAATGAATGAACCTTGCATAAGACGTCCAGACTGGTATACCGTATGAACCTAGCATAATACGTCCACTGACGTATACAGGCTACAGCATTGCATCTAGGCCTATACTGTAAGTCCAGCATTGACGTTAAAACACTCCTGCGCGACTCTGGTTTATCAACCATCTCGGACCTATCTCAAGCCATGGCATCACGTGATGAGTGGCTCGATATATCCAACGTTGCTGGGGTCGACGTCGATGCTTCCACTGTCTCGACGTAGAGCAAAGAAGCAGAAGGCCTACACTGCATAACGCAGTCTACCGTTATGACGTAACTGGTAACTACGGCCTGGTTTCAGGACGTTATCACTCTGTGTCAGTAGGCTACTGTTGTCAGTATGACGGGCAATCCAGACTGGTATGCAAGCGGTGATCCGCCACCAGTTCTGTTTGCTCCAGCGCCAGGTCTGCCTGCAGTTCCAGCTATACCGCTACATCTGGCCGCTGTCGCCGCTCCACTCGCTGCGCCGCTCTGTCCCGTCTGCGCTATCTTCAAGTGAGGCTATACGTTACGACAATCATTTACGCAACCGCCGATGAGGCGGATGCGTATAATTATGTTTTACAGATGTTTTTTGGGCCGCCCGGAACGATCAGTTCCGGACGGGCTTCTGTTTTACCCGTGACGTTTTTTTAGGCAGCCACATCTTCAAGGTCCCTTGGCCGATCGCCGCGAAACTTTCCACATGATCGGAATCTGGTTCAAAAGAAGTAGAAAATTCCAAAAATTTGGGGGTCGCTCCCCCAAAAAAATTTAAGGGCCAAAAACATGCAAAATTTCGGTCGATTTTTGGCAACGTCCGACTTTGATTGCGAATATCTCCGGAACGGCTTAAGATATCCAATTCAAAAAGGGACGTTTTCTATATCGATTCCTCCTGCGTCCTAGCAAACAGATCCCGTGAACTTTGGTCCACTAATTTAAGAGATTTCGATGTGAGATTGGACCCCCTAAAATGGACTTTTTTGGGATACTATATCTCGGCCCTTCAGGGGTTGCTGCGCGCTGAAATTTTTACACGCGCTAGAGATTGACCAAGGCTACCTAGCGCACACCCCACCTGGG
>Ga0209781_1000415_pt1 | contig 10963 bp, 5 predicted proteins | sample WorMetHERISLAND1_3_FD_187386 | JGI IMG/M metagenome (GOLD analysis project Ga0209781, IMG submission 187386) | Marine gutless worms symbiont microbial communities from Max Planck institute for Marine Microbiology, Germany - Olavius albidus HERON... | ecosystem: Host-associated > Annelida >...
CTTGCCTGCTGTTTTGTCTCATCTTTCTTCCGTGTGGATTCACTGGACAGGATACTGTAGAGGATCTTCACGTAGATCCACGATGTCTTCGAGTTGTGTGTTGATGTCAATGGCATTGTTCTTTTCCATCAGTACACACTGTAGCCACTGCCTGTACATGCAAACAGCATTTTTTCAACATCTTTGTGGGCATCACTTTCAGTTCACCGTGCAACTGCACATTTTCATGCAGTGACTTCTGATGAGCAGATTTCGTGTTATCAGCACCGTCAGTTTTAACACTCACCCACTCGTATGCCTAACTACATTTTGTGCTGCAGCCTTCTGTGAAACGATTTGGTCCAAGTGTCTGGTAAGTGTTGCAGCCAAGCTTTCTGCCTTCACACAGTAATAGTCTATGTCTCTAATCCCAATGTAGGGACATCCAGCAGTCAGACCACGATGAAGCCAAGCTGATTCCTGCAGTTGGAAGCATAGCATGCGACCGTACTTCTCCTTGATAGACCAAAGGCCCTCTGTAGACCCTGTTCACCCCATGGGGGGGGATTGCAGCTGGTGTTTTTATGATAGTACCTAGGCTGTAGAACATGAAAAGTGCAGAGCTGCATCTGCTACTGGCAGCACCTGCGCAGGACAGCGGATGACATGGACCACCCACGTAGACTGCATTTATAGTAGTGAATGGCCCAGTTTGGGGACAAATAGTCCCTCTCCATAACATGAATGAACAGCTGCACATTGCTGCATGATAGGGCACTTATCACTGTGCAAGAATATGCAAATTAATCAAAAATAAAGTGCTCCATGTGATAATGGAACCCAGTTCAATGTGGCTGCTATGGCCAAATGGACAACACATATGCTAATAATGCTGAAAGATCAGTTTGGGTGACAATTATCATCATTCCCATCATTCCATGATTTGGATGAAGAGCTACACAGTGTTATGTCATAGGCCACTAATTGTACTGAAACAATAACCTACTCCACTAGAAATATATTGCAGCATATGGCAAAGGCAGCCTGTTGAACATGGCCAATACAGCCACATGGACCTCGCGTAACGCTACACAGATTGAATTTGTATCACTTTGGGTGACAATTAGTCTCTTTCCCCATAAGGTGGAAGGAAAAAGCTGCAAAATGTTGTGTGAGAGAGTACTCACTGTACTAAAACAATATGGTAGCAATATTCAAACCTGTCCCGAGTAGACCTATACAGCAACATGTAGTCAACTGTCATGGCACCCTAAATGTGTTATCAAAGAAGTTGTTGTGATACTAGGTGCATACCTGTTAGCACTGAAGATACCAGGACAGACAGCTTTACAGCTTGACCTGATCAAAACATAAACAACAACATGTGTCAGTGGCAGTTATCTGCATAAATATTGCAACTTATTCTGCACTACTCTGCCATTCACTGCAATGTATTCTGTGGCACAGTAATGTGCTACTACATTGAAATGAATGTTGCCCAACGGTCGCGAACGTGGACGCGAGTGCAGATGACCGTCATAGCATGAATTAACTGTAGTGGCTGCAGAAGTTCGGTAATTTGTGCAGCAAAGAGAAGACAACAACATGTGGCCCTGCACAATACTGTGCTGCTACTGCGAGAATTTCCGCATTACTTCCAGGATCTTAACCCAGACCGATCACACTATCGGTCTTTCCTGATAAGGTGTGTGCTCACACTGCGGCGGACGCCTCGGGCAATTCTGGTCCCGCAATACACGGGCCGTTTTACTTAGATTATGGGGCAGTTTCACTGCAATTGAGGCAGCGCTAATCCTGGACCTTATTCCCATCCACAGAATTTTGACCCGAATTTTGATAATAATGGATAAAAATCAGGTCACGGGCATGTCCATGCCCATATGGATGGCAATGCATGCCTCACACTATATAGCACCTGACCCGTTCATAGGGGTCGTATAACGAAACCGAAGACATATGCTGTATAGACAATTATGAGCCTATGCCCGTTGCTACGGGGCCCGCTACTGCGATCTCCCAGTGGTCAACCGCCCGCTAAGCCTGCTGTTGCAATCTCTTAACGGGTCGGGCAGCTGTCGGGTCTGCTACTGCAATCTCCCGACAGTTAAGGGCCGCATAACACATTTAAACGATTCAATGCCCGCAGCTCTATGCCGGGGTTCGCGGGCAGACGTAATGTTTTGGGCATTTGTATTTTTTTGTTTAACTATTTACACTATGTACAGAGTCGGTCAAATAAAATCCTCGTTGGATCCACTGGACCCGACCTTTCGCAGCGCCTGACTTAGGGAGACGTAGAAGCCTGTTGCTCAGTTGACCTAGGCTACCCGGAAACGCACCAGCCAGGAGTTGAACCCGCGATCTTTCGATAATTCGTCTGATACCATAACCACTACACTACCAAGCCACCCAACCCGATTTAGCAATTGTCACAGGACAACATGTCAATGGCTAGCCTTCACTGTACAAATTAGCAAATATACACAACCAGAAGAGTTAATTCATGCTATCCAGCTGCAGTTTTTATCACTTTTTTCCCTACTGTAACTTGACGTTACATTCTCCCAGTGGTCAACCGCCCGCTAAGCCTGCTGTCGCAATCTCTTAACGGGTCGGGCAGCTGTCGGGCCTGCTACCGCAATCTCCCGACAGTTACATTCTACATGCACTACCGGTTGTGACTCAGGACTTCTCAGTGACAGTTAATCTTATACATTTTTTGCTTTCTACTTACAGTTACATTTACAGACTTGATAGCTTAAATGTACTTGACTTCATGTCATCACATGTCAGGTAAATCGGAATAAGTTGTCTTGTATTCATTTACTTTTCATTCACTGTTCTTCACTTATTATTACACTATTGTTACACTTTTGATACATTCGCAATTAGTTTAACCATCAGTTATTCAGAACATTGTCTTCAAGTACTAGTATACCTTTTTTAACTTATTTTTCTTAATTTTCTCGTTACTGTACAATGCACAATAATAGAGACAATGGCAATTAACAGGAGAAACAGCCAACATTTTGCTGACACTGTTACTCCAAGAACTGCCAATGTACAGAGAACATGTACATTGTACATGTACATTGTACATCATCATCATCATCATTTATTACACGTACATAAATTTTCAAACTCATGTTACAGGTGTTATTATTACGTCACTTTGTTGAGTTCTTTTTGAATTAGTTCCATATTACTCATAATGCTGCACTTGCAACAGCATAGTTGTTTTGTACATTACTTCAGTCACAACCACTACCAGACTACCTGTCTGCCCAGCTGGTGGCAGTCGTTATAAGGTGCAGTGAAATGCTAAATCCAGCATTTTCTACCACACGTTCTACATGAAATGACAAAAATTAGTAAGAGAATTAAAAGAATGTTACGACTGTCAGGGCCAGGAGAAACAGCCAACATATTGCTGACACTGTATCCTCCGGACATGACAGCGTACAATACAAGTAGACACACAGATAATGAAGTTTTTTTTCAGTTACGCCTATTTATCTTGTAGTTTAATACAGAGTATAAATGAGAAATATAAGATACAGTGGAGCATTGGTGACCAAAAAGCACAAAATAGTATGCAGTGACAGGTGCCACACATTCATTGAACTCAGAGGCACAAAGGAAATAATGACGGACTACTGTTGAAGAAGGTGCCGTAGCTGTTGACCAACAGCATTCCTGACACTGTAGTAATAGCGCCGCAGGCCAACATTGTTGAGATGGACACCGTCACGTTGAAACAGCTCCTGCCGGGATGCGCCCCAAATGCCGAACTGATGTCGAAGCAGCTGCACCTGAGTCAGTGGACGGCCAGGTAACTGAGCTGGAGTGTACTGCTGAATTCGGTCTTGAAGGCTGGTGTTGATGTAGGTGATCTGTTCATGAAGATCCTCATTGCATAGAAACCACAGAAGCTGGCTTACAAGAATGACATGTGGATGCGACACCGATGCAATGTAAGATACTAGAGCCCACATGTGATCGACAATTTCAGGAGGAGTGAGGTGGCGGAGATCGTTCTCTCCAACATGCAGAACGACAATCGACGGACGTGGAGAGCTGGTGAGTGCTGGCTGCAGGTGACAATTGATCCAATGGTCATCAGGCTGCAGACGAAGTGAAGCGCCACCACGAGCGAAGGAACGAACATTGGCGTCTCTGTGAGGGAAGCCCATGTTGAAGAATTCGGAGTCCTCATTCATGAAATCCTGCAGGCGCCTGACATAAGAGTGGCCTATGAGCACAACGCCGACAGGAGCAGAAGGAAAGGAAGCAGCGGACGCCATGTCGTCAGTCAGTCTACACACTGAAAACACAGTGCATTCTTAGACAGTGGTATGACACACGCTGCTCAAATGCAATAAACAACAATGAAATGAAATAAACAGCAAACGTTACCACAATTACAAATGTGACAAGTGAATGCAACCACAGCAGATATATACATATTCACATATATACAGATATATACATATATTTACATATATACATATTTACAAATGCCTGTGATACATTACTTCTGCAATTACCCTGTAACACAAGAGCCATGTTGTCGCCAGGAAAGGCTAAGGCTAAGCATCCATGTAATCATCTTTGAAGAATTACAATGCGTGTGATCACAATCGACCAACATTAGAGAGTAGAGACAGACGGACGGACAGACAGTTTATCATGGCAAAAACTGTAAAGCCCGGTATGAAAACAACTGCACAATAAATTAACTACTGCACATAACAGCCAACATAATGCTGACACTGTTGTGTGTGTAGTTAATGCCCCAATACCGTGACTAATTTGTGAAGACTGAGCACGTCATATAGCAGCCAACATATTGTTGTCACTGCTTACTCGGTTTCTTTCAAACTTCATCATCGCTATCGTCAAACACAACGTCAATCAGGTAATCAACCACATTATCCTCCTCGACAACTTCTCCTTGCGTGAAGGCTTCGCTGTTTATTGCATCGTCTTCGTCGACTGAACCTGTCACACCTTCCATCATATCAGCCAGATTTGGGGGCAGCATGTCTCCGTCAAACCAATCCACCTGAAGATTCCCATCACAGTCTCTAAACCATCCTTTTCCATCAGGCGGTGGCAGATGTGGATTTGCAATGTGTGCCTGCTTCCAAATGAAGGCCTGGTAGTTTGCACGCAAGCTGTGTTTCGCCAGTGTCGACAAACATGGCGGCAGCAGACTCAAGTCGATACCACTCCTGGAATTTCCATGCAAGGACTGCGGCAATTTGACTGTATACCGTGACTGGAATATTGCACTTCTCACTTTGTTTGTACTGTGAAGATGCGGATGTCCATACATGGTACACACGAACTGCTCCAGTGTATGTAATACGTGAGTAACCATACAGTGTGGTGCATCACCCACCTGCTGAAATGCTTCCATATATTCTGAGCGTGCAGTCATCAGTTTGAAGGGTGTCTTCTTCCCTTTCCGGACAAATGCGCTTGTGGTGTCGCAGCCAGTGAAGGCATGAAAACCTGGCAATGCCTTTGAAATTCCATCACCGAGCTTGGCTGCGATGCTGCTCACTGCAATTTGTCGTCTGGCATTTCCGGTACCGGTGTCGAAGAACACAGGCTTCTGAATTCTGCATGCATAGGCTACCAAGAGAATGAAGACATCTGTGTCTGGTGACCGCACGACAATTTTCTCCTCGTCTGACATTGTCTGTGCTGCATGAAGACAATGGAGTATTATTCTAGTGTCAGCCTCCTCTTGCGAAGAAAATAGCTCCTGTACAGGTGACACAGTAACAGTCTTGCTATCAGCTGTCTCCAATCGGTAGCACTTGTCCTCACACACAAAGTAGATGGTCCTGTCCGAGATAATATGTCCATACTGAGGTGATTGCCATTCCGAAAGCAGAAACTTGATGAGCTGCATTTTGTTGTCCGCATTTCGCATGAACGCACCAAAGTCCCTTGGTAATTTAGTACAAGGTCCTCCTACCATGAAGGTGGGTGCTGTTCCGCGACGTGTCCTCTCTGCGTTTTTGATGCTGTCCGGAGAGTATGTGTCGGTAACAAAATGAACCGTCTTTCCTTTGGGCAAGCTCTTCAGAACGGCAAGTGCAAATTCACCGAATGTTTCTGGCAAGCGAACCATTGACTGCAGCAAGGCATTACCATCGACAACATGAACACCATTCTCTGGACTGCAACAGTCTTCCTGCTCTGGCTCAGCTTCAAGGTGGTGCATCAGTTGTGCTTTGTTGGTTTTGATGAATCCTCCATCAGCGGTGGCCAAAGACCAAGGTACTGGGGCTAGCGGATATTTGAACAGCTTGTCGAAGTTGATGTCTCTGTCCTTCGACAACATGAGCAGCTGTCCCAGAAGATTGCGTTCTGCCCTCACATGTACCACTTTCTTCTGACTTGTTGTCATTGTTTTGGAAACAGCCATGGATTGAAATGTCTGCAGCCGAAGTTTCTTCAATGGCGAATGGAACAAGACTTTCTGCTCCTTCAGTCTCTGGTTGATGAAGCTGTCTGCTGCCTGGTTACCGAGCTCAGCATACTGCAACAGGTCCTGGCTAACTTTACTTGCTGCTGGTTTACCAGACGACAAACAAAACAGACAATCTTCACTTTCAGTCGGTATGGTGAACGGGTTGAGAAAATTTCTGAATGCAGCAACAACATTGCAAACATCTCTCTCACTGCGTTTCATTTCTGCTTGTCTGGTGGTTTTGTGTACAGAGACGGAATCAGAAACCATGCCCATTTGCTCCGTCACTGCTTCAAGGTACTCTGCCCTCTTGTGGCGTGCCAGACACCAACGATAATATGCATTTGCATTCCGACTGAAGCCTTTGATGCCTCCCGATGTTTTGGCCGATCTGTTGATCGTCTGCTCTATGGTGAGATCAATGGCATTTCGGCATCCAGGAACAGAGGATCGCGACACACTGATTCCATATCTGGACAGCAGGCTGTAAGCTTCTGGTTGTGTAGACAGAACATCACGCAGCTGCACAAAGTATGCTGGCAGGTAGCGGGCATAGCTCAGATGATCGGCACTGAACATTAGTCCACACAAGTGACGCAGTGACTGCAGGTACAGCGGAAGGTTGTTTTCTTTGACAGATTCCAGAAAATGTAGGAGGATCCAGACACAGTCGCGGTAACCCAACCAAAACTGAGCAGTTTTTCCAAGATCACCATTACGAACTGAAATTTGGAATTTGCTGTAGTCAGCCAGGAACTGATTACAACTAGTACTGTTCAGTACTTCAAGCAGTTTCTCACATGAGGGTTCCTCTGCAAGAGACGCCATCTCTGGTAGCTCCGTCCAATCCACAGACCTTTCGTTCAGAAACCTTTCCAGCAGTAACCTTTCGAGTCCATCCACCATGTGCTGATGCACTCTCATTGCTCGATTGTAATGTGACCCATTCATTACCTGATTTATTGAGCCACTTGCACATATACCAGACTCTATCAAAATTTCCTCAAACCCACTGCCAGCCATCATCTTGCCTAATGCCCCCATGTAGGAGCACATGGTGTGGAAGGCCCCCATGTGAATGACCACGTGCTTGAAGATGTCAGGCTTGTCCCACACAATATCGTAGGCAATTCGAGCTGCTGCATAGTCAAATGTCACAAATGTGATTGGCTGGTTGAGTTTTTTGCAGACTTCCATCGCTGTGAACAGACATTCCTGGACTGTTGCATAATCGGTAATGGGATGCAAAATTGGTCTCATATAACCAACAGTTGAAATTGTACTTGAGTCTTCAGGTGTGGTCATTGATATCCATCCAGCCCAGTCAGGAACACTACATGTAGCGTTGAACAGAGCACGGCAAATGGTCCATACAGCATCACGAGGTAGGCCGACACACTCTGTGTTTTGAACAGGAACACCTGCATCTGTTTCTTTGACCACTGCATGGAATACAGGTTCCACGCGTCGCTTAGTGTAGCAAGGCTGCAGTGTTGGTGCAACAAACTTAAAGGAACGCTCTCTTGTTTGTTGTTGATGCATGGACTGGATCACTTCCTCACTGCTTGTGGTTGCTTCCTGTATGATAATACCGTGTGTGGTGTGAGTAGTACCTGCACCGGACGGTGTCTCCTCATTGATGTCGAAGTTGTCAAAGGCTAGGTGTGACACTATGTTCTGACTTATGGAAATGTTGCATGGTAGCAAACTGTCAGCTTTCTGGACCTGATAAGCCAGAGCTGTGTCAAGTTCCATTATTTTAGCATATGACTGGCAATGACCGTAGCGGTTGAGAATCGTTAGTATATCGGCTCTACCTGTAAGGTGACGTAGAGTCATACCAAGAAGAATGTGCTTTGGCATAGGCCACTTACCTTGCGTTGTTGCACTGCATATGTCCTCCGCTATTGATGCCGTCAAAGTGTGAGTTTTTTCTGTTGCTTGCACCAATGACTTACCTGTGACAACCTGTGACAGAAACTCAACCAAAGATGATGGCGGTGACGCTGCAGTTGACTTCAGATATTCAGCAGATGGTGGCCATGGCATGTCACTGGCAGCGGACTGAGCATCTTTGATGTGGCGCCGAAGTACTGCAGCTGCATTCTCCAAAATCTTTGTTTCAGATGTACACCTTTCAAAGGCCAACTCAACTGCTTCTCCTACATCAGTCTTCGCACTGAACACTAGCTCACTCTTGCACTTCTGCTGTGGACGCCAGAACTCAAGGTTATCTCCAAAATGTGCCTCCAACTTGTTCTTCAGCTTCTGAGTCGTGTGGTTTGCATTGTAGAAGTCTGGGTAGCAGGTCTGCATGTGCTTCTGATACATGTCGTGCAGCATTGACATGCGTACAACTTTCCCACCATCAATGACATGCTTCACAACATACTCACACACTAATACAAATGCACTGTTGTATGCTACTTTGATGTCACTAGCAGATGAACTGGTTTCCTCACCTTGCTGATGATGAGTGCGATCCGTTCGACGAACGTAGTCCCGACGGCACGATTCGTGATACCTGGCTTCTTTTGCACGCATATCCACACCATCAATCTTGCCTTGTAGCTGGTGGTCCTGCTTAGCAGCTGCACATTCCTTTATTGCCAACTCTGCAGATTCTGTCTCACACTTGGACAGTGTTTCAAAACCACCCTTACCGTATCTACGCAACTTACCACAGAAGATGCACAGATTTTGTGGAAACAGCACTGTCTGATTACCTGACGATACAGATCTACAGGAACTACGACTAGGACCCGCAACTGCTTCCGATTCTAAAGGAGGAATGCGGGCTCTAAGCCTAGAAACATTTGTAAAGTTTTTAAAGCACCATCTATGAGCACCGTGATGCACAGCGTCGTACTGAGCGGGAACACATGTGCATATGGAATCGAGACGAGTGCTCGCTGATGACTGTGACTGTCTTACCTGTAATGCATCATGAATGGTTTTGAATTGACTGTCACTAAGAGGTCGCACCTCTGAATCCTTACCATGTTCATAATGAATGATGCACGTCAACTGACAGTCGTTATCCAAGACACTTACCTTTCGCTTCAGACTCACGGGCTTCTCGTCTGACATAATACTTTGCGGTTACTATTACAGTTATTATTACTAAAGATGTGAAGATTGTATTGAAAAATCGATAATTAAGATGAAAATGATGACGGTGAAAATTACGCGGGAAAATTTGTGACACCAGCAGACCGGCTTTTCCGGCCTACTGCAAGTATTTCAGATCACATAATAAGCTTATACTTGCGAACACGCTAAACTACACAAAATAGACATAAAGTATGCGATTTTGATGAAAAATGATGAAGTTTAACACATAAATGCAAAGAAGCAACCAGACACCACTCACAGTGTAAACAACGCAATGCCATAGAATAGTGAATGTAAGGTGGTACCTTGCAAACAAGACACTTGACGTATCGTATTTACGACTTCGCGTAATACGTTGTTAATAGCACATTTTCATGTTTTTACTGTACTATAACTTACTGACAATCGTACACTTATTGTTTGCCATGCTCAAACATAATCTTGGTTTGATTATTTTCATTTACTAAATCCGCCGAAAACTTGCTAAATTCTGGTTACTTATTTAATACCAGTAACCGGAAATCATTCGCAGATCGGATTGAGCGAAATATTTGTTGACATTTGGCGAATTAAAAGTTATTTTTCGACATGGCGGAGGTCATTTTGGAATGCAGCTCGTGAAGTTTCGTTCTTGTGGCTATAGTTGCTGACCGGTGAACATACTGTCAAGTCCCCCCCCCTTGGGGTAAATAAATATCGAAAGACCGGTACCGACTATGATGTCGGCTGCAGTACGGGCTGGGTGGAAGACGTGGCTATACCGGGCGAGAACTGCCTTCCACTTCGTGCCGTACCGGCTCACAGCCCGCAACAGTACTTGCTCCTCGTCTGCCGAGTACGGCAAGCGCGGACGAAGTTGACGCACCTGCACCACATCATCACTCAACTAGTTAACGTGTCATACCTCACCGTGACTCGGCAGGGCAAGGTCACAAAGTTTGCAGTCTGTTATGTATTTGGCTTCATCAGATATGCAGGCATTGACTTGTGTATCATCACCGGTCCACAGTGAGTAGAATGCAGGGCTGAACATCGACAACCCAGGTCCACCCTGCAGGAGACTCCATCGAACGAACCTTACATTCGTTGCATGCACTCCGTCTCTCACCAGATCCAGGCAGTATGTCAGAAAATATTCTGAACCACTCAACAACTGAGTATTCATTTTATCACATACATCACTACAGTATGCCCTAAACCAAACAGTTCGTCTGAATCAGTAACACTGGATGGAAACCAGACACACATGGCTCACAGAAATTAATGTACTCCTGTTAAATAGTAAAAGCCATGAACCAACTTACTATTAGCCAGTTTCTCCCAGATTCCAAACTCGGAGATGTCCATTGGAATCAGCAAAAC
>Ga0209781_1000416_pt1 | contig 10963 bp, 5 predicted proteins | sample WorMetHERISLAND1_3_FD_187386 | JGI IMG/M metagenome (GOLD analysis project Ga0209781, IMG submission 187386) | Marine gutless worms symbiont microbial communities from Max Planck institute for Marine Microbiology, Germany - Olavius albidus HERON... | ecosystem: Host-associated > Annelida >...
AAAGGCTGTATCTTTCCATGAAAGGTAAGCAATTAATTATGTAGCCCGAATTGTGAATGTGAACTAACAAAGTGGTAGTGTCTCGGTGTACGTTAATGATAACTGAATTTGTTATGCTGATATGAGTATATTGAGATGAGGAATTACTTTCGGGCTTTAATTATAAAGCAGAATTAACCGGAATCGGCAATAGAAGTAGTATTTAAATTGTTTCGATATTCACGTATTTAAGTGCTTTATGATCAGGGGCATAGCGACGGCAGCGGCGTAGGCGCGTTTGAAGGTTCAGGAGGGGTCCAGGCGACAGTGGCGGATCCAGCTATGGGCGGTCGGGGCGGCCGCCCCCCCATTGACCAAAAGTTAGGGCTGGTCATAGCGGCGCGACTCAGACACGGGGGCAAATTTTCACTTAAATCCTTAATTTTTGGCCACTTTTTTGCATAAAAATGTATTGGTGAAATAGAGAGAGAGAGAGAAAAAAGCTTTTAGCTTCAGGGGGCTTCGCCCCACTGACCCCCCACCAGGGGTTCTGCCCCTGGACCCCGCTGGGGGCTCCGCCCCAGACCCCCGTTTAGGCTCGCGCTCCGCGCGCTCGCCATGGTCCACCCCCCCTTTGGCAAATCCTGGATCCGCCACTGCCGGGCAAGTTCATCATCATTGGCTGCTTAGCCCCCCCTCTACAAAGAAAATTCTCACCCGATTTTTACGTTTTGCGTGGATGGGCAGCTCGAGGGGGGGTCTGGACCCCCCCCCCCCCCCCCCCCCCGGCCAGCTACGCCGCTGAGCGACGGGGGTGTATATCGGTATTTATACCTCCAAAATCAGCCAAAGAAAACTTTTGTGGGGTAAAAATGACGTCAAAACGGCTATTCAACAGTTTTATACCCAAAAACTTTTATACCCCCAAACAAATTTCTGGCTACGCCCCTGTTTATAATACGGACATAGAGGCTTCGGCCTGCGTCCTTAGTTCTCGTTATGCTATGCTATGCTTTTTTGAGATATGCTTGTGGGAAAGTTACTCAGCTTCTGAATGTTTATCTATCAGTTCAGTTCAGTTCAGTAAGGCTATTTGTGTAGCGCAATTAAGCAGAATGTCACATTTCACCCCGGCCGCAAGGAAACCAGTACGTTTTAAGTTCACGCCTGAAGCTCGTGTAGGTGATGTCCTCGTCACGTAAGTTTGCTGGGAGGCTGTTCCAGACATGTGGCCCGGCTACCGCGAAACTCCTGTCACCGAATGTGTTGTGTGTGCGTGGAACAGCACACGATCTGTCGGTAGACGAGCGGAGCCGGCGTCGAGGCCCTTCCGAGATCAAATGTGTCGCCAGCCAGGTACGAAGGTGCCTGGCCAGACAATGACGAGAAGACAAAACACGCCAGTTTTAAGTCGACTCGTCGCTGGACTGGAAGCCAGTGCAACTGGCACAACACTGGTGAGATGTGGTCCCCTCGTTTGGTTCAGTGAGAAGCCGAGCGGCGGCATTCTGGACAGACTGGACTTTCCGGATGTTGCCGTGCAACACGCCGTAAAGCAGTGAGTTACAATAGTCCAGGCGACACGATATAAATGCCTGGACGAGTGTTCTGGCTGCTTCGTGTGTCAGTGACCGGAGTACTGTACTATGTTCTGTACATAGAGTTGAATGAGAACCGGTCATGCCGATGCAAATGGTGGTATATTCTGAGTGCGGTGACATTTCTCGTTGGAGCAGTTGGCCTCGTCACAGTCTGTGTCATCAGTTTACCAAACTTAGCAAACTACACTTTCCGTTCACCTGACCTGGATTCATCACACTTGGTATGAGTCATAACTAAGGTGACCATCCGTCCCAAATTTTTCAGGACAGTCCTGAATTTTAAGGGCCTGTCCCGAACAAAATTTGAGGTCATTCGGGATGCTGAATTGTCCCGAATTTGTCCCAATTTAACGTCAAGATGTGTCAAGCATCAAGCAGTTGATCACAATGCAGTTGATCATTTTGACGTTTTGCCTGTCAAAGATGTATTCTGTTGAGCTCGAAACGCACCAAATCCATTTTCGGCCGGGGCTCTGCCCCGGACCCCACTGGGGGAGCTTACGACCAAACCCACATCAGTCCACAGACTTCCTTGTCGGATGGGGAGGGGGCATCGCCCTCCCCATCCGACTAGGCGATGTCCCCTCCCCATACCTCTCCCATTGACGCCTCTATCTCGGCGTCTTGAAAAGTATCCTGAATTTCTGTCTTAGATTTATGGTCACCTTAGTCATAACCCGCAGCTGTTGCTTTCAGTAGATTTGGACACGTTACTACTGTAAATCTCTTATCTGTTAACCTATAGCTATAGTGTGTGATTCTGGATTTCTGCACAGCCTCACAGTGCTTTACATGGGTACAGGTCACTGTTCTGACAGCTGCTATTCCGACAGCCACTGTTCTGACAAGGTCGGGCCAAATTGAAATGCAGGAACGGATTAAGCCTCCTTAACGTCTGGGTTAGCGTGCAAAATGTAACTTCATGTATCACGGTACGATAATAATAAACGTGGATGGTGCAACAGAATTAGGCCCACTGGAACGAATCCCGTTTAAACGACAGTGCGAGAAACCGATATCGTTGCCAATAACAGTAGTGTTGACATGCTAATTGTGTCTCCCTTATACGGACTTGTAACCAGTTGCGTGACCGAATCCACCGTGACAAAAGGCAATACCTATGGACACGGTAGACCTACGTGTGACTAGAGCAATCTATGTCGGAACAGCGGCTGCCCCTCCCCCCCTCCCCCGGTTTACACTCTCTGAGTGCTTTCTGGTTTACGCAACCGCCTTCCGGTAGGATATGGATGCATATATGTTTTGCAGATTTTTTTTGTTTTTTGTTTTTTCCGTCCGTCAAAAATATGAGACAACCGTTCTCGGGAACGGCTGAACGGATTTTCATGAAACTTTTACTAAACGATACCGGGGAAAATGTAGTTTGAAACGTCGTGCCGCCGCTTGCCGAAAGTCGTGCCGCCGCCTGGCGAATGGCGAACGTTGATGATTTGCGTAATTTACGATATGACTCTTTCGCAATCACCAGAGGGCGCCATGCACGCACGGCGGTTGTGTTATAAAATCGTGAGCCTGCGAACGGATTTAATCTAGTTTATTATCACTTCCTGCATCTTCTTCCAAAACCAAGAGGGTTGTTCAAAAACCAAACTACAACATGGCATTGTTAAGCTAATTTCCTGAAAAACAAGGGCTACTGTAGCCAAAGGCCGCTATAACTAAATTTGTGGAATTCACATAAGGTTAGCTGGTTAGCCCACCACCCTAACTCTAACCCAAACCCTAACCCCATAAAACCAAAGTCATCCTAACCGCAAATTTGGCTATAGCAGCCGTTAGCTATAGCGGGCCAGCACCATAATCTTTCATGGAGAAAGGTGTTATTGTTATGACCATTAACAACAAAGCAGAATAACAGAACCGCAAAAAATCGGTTAATTTTTGTAATGAGATTATTACAATGATATGTGTCAGAATATTAGAAAAAATACTGTTTTGTGTATCTGTAGTTAAGTTGACACGTGTACACAGTTTTAAAAATTGTGACCAGCTGCCATGTTGAATTTTGTTGTAATTCATTCTGGTTCAGATACTTTGAACCACGGCCAAGCTGTTGCGGTTTGAAGATTTTGAAGTTATGGCTGTCGCTGTCTTGGATTTCATAGCAAGTCATGTTTGTCAGTATACGTGTTCATGAAATTTAGCACGGATGTTTAGAGTCAGATGCCATGCCAAATGGCACTGGTAACTTTTGAGAGGTCAAGGTCAATGTTCAGTGTCATTTGTTTCGAGAATAACCTATCCGCTGCGGCAATACGAAATGTTAAAATGTGCCATAACTGAACATTGTGTGAAATGGCTTTGATTATGTTGCTAGTATGGAGTCGGACTGGATGCAGGCTCGTCTCATACTTCTCTATACGTCTTCAAGTGGTCGCCAGACAAGAAGAAGGGTGACATCAAGGAACTGCTGAAGTGTCCCAAGGATCACTGTCAGTACTTACTCTCATTTGTCGGTTTACAGCTACTGTAACCCGATGCAGTAGTGCATGGATCTGTAATCTAAGAATATAATTATATCTGTCAAGTGAACAGTGAATTCTGGTGGATATTATGTTTTTCCTTTTGTGTGTCTGTGCATGTTTGTCTGTGTGCAAATGGCTGACCCCTGACAGTGACCAATACATTCACTGAGGTCTGTATCCGTAACCATGTTTGAGCAATTGGAACTTAACACCCAAAAACTTACGGGAGTCATGCGACCCGGGCTATGCCCCTTTTTCGAAAAATTTTTAAGGGTTATGTCTGGGCTGTCCCTGGGAACATACTCCTCACATTCAAATTCCATATCTTTGATGCACACATGACGAAAGTAGAAACTTTATTATTATCCGCCAGTGTTTACTCCGTTCACTTGTTGGATATAATAAGAACAAGCCGGTAGGCGACTGGATCTCTGTGCCTAGCCCAAATTTCGTTGCCATGGCAACAAGGGTTGGCCCCACAACATTCTGCATGGTTCCATTGAATCGGCCATCCCCGAAAACCCCCTGGTAGGCCCAAACATCTCCTGTCTATCTGCCATACAAACCGACTTATAGGCGATTTTGTGCCAAAAATTTTGGGAGTAAATTTTGGGCTTTAGGGGGCGTAAATCAAAAATCGAAGAAAAACAGTTTTGTAGAGGGGCACATGGAGAACTGACAGCCAAAAAACGGCTCAATTCCATCGAGAAACAAAAAAGAAGAAGCAATTTGAAGGGGCATGATGGACATCCGGGCAGACAGACAAATAGAGTTAATTGTTGACAATAATGACTCCTAGGCTAGGCACAGAGATCAACAGCAGTGCATTACAGTACGCTGTCAGTAAAACCAAAATTTAACCATTAATTGTATTAAAAGCAGTGTTAAAAAGTTGTTTTCTACCAATGAAAATCACACTTACAATGATTATATGTTATTTTCGTTGGCGTCATAAAGGAAGAACATCCAGCCATTGCATAACAGGTGGGCACTTTTTCCAGCTTGAAGAGTGCCTCATGATGAGTGGCGCTACCAAACTAATTGGGGATACAATGTACCCCAACTGATCCAAGGCTGCAAGGCGGAGGAGAGGGGGTACAAGAAAATTAATTTAGCAACTTTCTGCATACCAAAATTTGGTTTTACTGTAGATTTTTCAGCACTGCAAGAGTTCACCCAGTTCAAGCGATGAATGCAAAAACCGCATCTGCAAGCGATTACTCTAGGGACCTGCAAAGCTTCGAGATTCGATTTGAATTTGAATCGCCATCCGATCTGATTCCAAAGTGATTGGCCGATTACAAAATGTTTGAATCGAGTTGACCGTGCCTGTTCCTTGCTTGTCGTTAGCTTAGTCAAACGACTGAAACCATTAACGGCGCTTAGTGGTACAGTATACAGACTCGCTAGTTCTCCATGAGTGATCACATGCCGGTAGTTTAATGTGTTTGAGGATTGTAATGAGGAATATGTAGTTCCACACATCTCTTTTGCTTTATTTGTAATTACTGATTTTATAGACTTTAGTAATTAATATTCGTTGGAGTTGAAAAGATTTGATTTGTAGATTCGATTCGAATTCGAATCTTAACGCCCGATTCGATTCGAGATTTGATTGGAACGCAAACAGCCAATTCACAGGTCCCTAGGTTACTCATTCAAGTAGTAGCTGGGACTGGTGACTGGGACTCGATTAACTGCGTTGAACAAAGCCACTGCACTGACCACTACACTTAGTCACCACACTGCAGCTGTCCACCATATATACAGTGTGAGTCAGAAAAACCCTGGGGTTTTCTGGCATTTTTTCCCAAACGGTTGGGAATTTTTTGATCAAATTTTACATGCCTATCATATGTTCCTATCTACGCTATACTACTGCAACTTTCACGAAGTTATGCCATATTAAGTGCGACCACCCTGTTCACATCATATGCGCAAAATGTTCACCATTGGCCATAACGCACGCTGGCATTTTCTGAAATTTTCCCCAAACAGTTAGGAATTTTCAGTCCAACTTTTACACAGCTATTAAACGTTCATATCTACGCAAGAATACAAACTTTAATTCAATTATCTCCAACTGTGATGAAGTTATGCCATATTAAGTGCGACCACCCAGCATGCGTTTTGGCCAATGGTGGACATTTTGAGCATAATGTGGTCACGCTTAATATGGCATAACTTCATCAAAGTTGCAGATAATTAAATAAAAAATGTGTAGTCCAGTGTAGATAGGAATGTACAAAATGTACAATAGGCACGTGAAATTTGATCGGAAAATTCCCAACCGTTTGGGAAAAATGCCAGAAAATCTCGGGGGGGGGGATTTTTTGACTCACACTGTAGGTGAGTTATTATGCCTTGTTGACGTGTGCTGTCACAGCAATGCGTCCACTTTCATCGTTCGCTGATGACCCTTCAGAGGCTGGTCGTGAAATTCAACCATGTCTGGACAAAGCCAAAGATGCAGTTCCTAAACATCGCCACAAAACGACTCTGATCTTCCTCGGAGCGACCGGTGGAATGCGGATGCTTTGGTATGTGTGTTATGTGTTCTTGCATTCGTCATTCTTGTGATCTTTCATTCTTAATGGTGATATCGTTAACCATAGATGTAATAAACGTTAGGAAAAAAATAAAAAATGTTAAAAACGCGTTTTTTATCTCCAAAATAAAAAAAGTGTTTGTAAACGTGATAAAAACGTTACCCTCTTTATACATTCTTTTGGTGTAGGGCCTATCGACTAAATCACTTAATGATAGTAAAAATTATGGTGCTGCCTGTTTGAGTATGGTATGACACTAAGAGTAAGTAAATATAAATACAAAATCCGCTATAATTTAAGGGCAGGACTTTGATTTTTCAGTTTTTGTATGTAAATGTTTTAAATTACCGTTATTTTTACACTGATCATTCAACGTTTTTTTCAATAAAAAACGTTGGCAAAATAAAAAAAACGTTAAAAACGCGTTTTTATAGGAAAATAAAAAAAACGTTTATAAACGTTTATTACAACTATGTTGTTAACAATCTGAGGCAGTAGATATATGGGGAATATAGTGAAAATTATCCGTGCGAAGTCTTATTACCATCGGTTAAATAGTAACAAAGCCTTAGGCATATTTTCAAAGTGATAACAACAACCTTTGTAGCAATTTGGGATCCTTCCAGGTCCAGAAGTCTACTTGGCATGATTTGGAGGCAACTAACTGAAGTGTATAAATATTAGGGTTGTAAGGATTCAACTATTTCACATCCGTCCGGAGCCGGACCTAGTAAGATTTAGGAACTGAAATCCGGCCGGAGCCAGATCTGGATCCAGATTTGCGGAGAACTCGTTTTGGGATCACAGAACAATATACCTAATGAAACTAATGGCATCAACAGTGCTGATAGCTGCTATAAGGATGCAATATAATTTGGTCTTTCCTCTGTTAGGTCACTGTTTTCCAGTTTTTTGACGGAATTTGTAGAACGGCAATGAATTTAGTATTTTTGTCGTCCAAGTATAACACTGATTAAAATTGCGAATAGGCTACACCACTTGACAGGTCATGCTGTGTCAGTTTCATTCATAATTATTAATAAATGAACGAACTGCAGCTGCACTGGTATCTGCCAAACCTGGCTGGAAATTTGGCCAGAGCCGGACTTGGCCGGATTTCTGCAAAAATGGTTGGATTCCGGATTTGCCAGAGCCGGAGCCGAATCCGGTACAGTCCTGATAAATATGGAAAATAGCCAGTAAAGTGGCTGACTCTTTGTGAATGTTTATTTATTAGTGTAGTCATAAATTTAACCGATATTATTTGCTGTCATGTTTAGGGAGGTTAATGAGTCGGCTGCGGAGGCAATAATGAAATCGGTGCGAGATACCATAGCAACGTATCCATTCCTGCTGAAGAATCTTGATGAGCAAGTCCGCATCCTGCCCGGGATTCAAGAAGGAACGTTCGCTTGGATAGCAACTAACTATTTGTCTGGAAACCTTGGTGTATGTATTTGTTTCAAGTTGTCACATTGTGAGACTAGAAATCTGAACTTTACGGCAGTATCGAGTGCTGGATGCCTTTGCCGTGATACCGTAATGCGACCTTGACCTATTTACCCGAAAACCTAATCAGTTCATTGTCCCAAGATGCACCAATCACAGACAAAAGTTTGGTGAAAATTCGTCAATAGATACTGGAGATATCGCGGAAACTTATAGTCTCAGACACTATATGGTCATGCTGTGACCTTGACCTTTGACCCTTTGACCCCAAAACCTAATAAGTTCATCTTAGTCCGAAGATGCACCAGTGTCAAAAGTTTGGTGAATATCCATCGACTGATACTGGAGATATCCCGGAAACTTATAGCCTCGGATGGACGGACAGAGGTGTACAAAACATATAGCCTCTGGCACCTAATTCATAGGCAGCGAAGGCTTAAAATGTGTTATGATAACAGGTAAAAAGTAAAATCTTATAACTTGCTATATACACTGCTAACGTGAGGCACTCAAGCACAGGAGTCTTGGTAGTGGCAGCTGATTGGCATGAGCTGATGATACCGGCAGTGCACTATGCAGCCATCCATTGCCCACACTAGCAAACCATTGGACTTGCAGTACAGAATGCAGACATACCACCACCCACTATAAACCACTAGGCATTCATCGGGTCCAGTACCGCGATGGCCACAAACCATGATGGCCACAAGGTATATTATGATGGCCACAGCAATGAAAACGTGAAAAACTAACGGCGTACTTTTAAGAAATCGCCAAATTCACGACATAGTTCGACAAATTTCACAAAGTTATGTCTTTGGTTGTCATAGTTTGTGGCCGTCATTGTCGAACCCCGTTCATTGCACAGCCCGTAAGGTACTACCCATTTTACTCATTTCCCAACCTGCTGAGGGTAGGAGGCTGAGTTGGCCTGATGATGATGATGAACAGTCTAGTGGTAACGTTCTTGTTTACTTATTTATTGTTGCAGTTTCTGTCTGCTCCTTTTTCGGCAAAACACGGCAAGACTGTTGGTGCGATGGACATGGGCAGAGCTTCCACTGAGATGTCATTCATACCGGAAAACCCGGCGGCAATGGAGCCCGGGTACAGTGAGCTAGTGCGGTTTCGTGGTGAGAATTATACGGTGTACTCACACAGCTATCCGTGTTACGGGCTTAACGAGGCATATCGACGATACCTAGCCCATCTCGTACAGGTAAGCTGGGTCTACAGGTGTGTGATGTATTGTATTGAGTTAAGTATGTCAGCACTTTGTCTATGGATGTGATGGAACCTGCTAAAATCCGCTTTTGTCAGATTCAGATTTTACAGATCAAATATGGGGACACATGAAGTCTATGGGGTCCTATTCAATAACTCTAACCTTAACCCTATCATTCTATCAAATTCAAATATGGGCTAGTTTGAAGTTTACGGGGTTCCATGTTATAAGCATCTAGGTTTAGGGTTAGCCCTAACTCAGATATTTATAACATGGCACCCCGTAAACTTCATTCTAACCCAAATTTGTTCGGATTTGACTACGGATTTGATGCATGATCAAAGTTGATCTAATCATCTAAGTTAACTTGTAAATTAATAATAATATTTTAAAAATGTAAAACTATTTTGAGTAATTTTTAAACTCGTTAAACTCTTATTTGAATCCAACATAAACAAGTCTTAAAATCCATCGGATTTCGGATTTGTGGAAAAAAAATGACAGAATCCGTCAGATTCGGATTTGAATTCTGTCGCATCCCTAACTTTGAAACTGTTAATTAGGCAACAATGAGGGCATCTGGATTGTAAAATGTTGCTCCGACAGTTCCTAAAAGTTTGATTTATTGGATAATAGGGGCATCTGGCATATTGTGGCATAACTACAGAAAGACAATAGTCCAGGTAAACATATATTGAAAGTAGTAGCTTGTTTTCAGCACATTTTATTCCACCATGACCTTGATCTTTGACCTTTTGACCTCAAATTCTGCTGCATTCATCTCATCTCTGTCCTAAAATGCCGTAGGTTTGGTGAAAATATTGAAAGTATTAGTTTGTTTCCCTCCGTCTGACATCTTTTAAATGTGTAACCACCCAGATATCTTCAGAACTCCAGCTGTTGTGCCTACCCACGGTGGGATGACCAGGTTGAGTTGACTTGGGCGGCTGGTTGCATACCAGCATGGTTTACCTTCAAGCAAATTGTCACCCATCCCAGTATTAACTGAGCTTGAGGTAGTGTAGTGGTAGGGCGTCGGACTTGCGATCGGAAGATTGCGAGTTCGACTCCCGGCCTGTGCATTGCCGGGTAGCCTAGGTCAACTCAGCCTTCCATCCCTCCAGGGTAGGTAAATCGAGTACCAGCTTACTGGCTGGGGTTAAGGCAGGGCACATTCACTTGTGTCGGGTGGCAGATAACACTGTGTGATCCCATATGGCAAGTGACATCCCGTAGCTCAAGGACGAGTTCTCATCAAGGGCTTTATTCAGCTTTAACCTTTAGCTTTAGAATAACTTAGTTGATGTTATAACAACCAAAGCGCCACCTACACTAACCCTAAACGTAACCGTAATTCCAACCTTAACCCTGACTTTAACCTTAACACTAACTCTTGAATAGCAGACCTTTAGAATACTGCGGCAGCAGCCTTCATGAGCCCTTGTGTTAACAGCCAGTTCTGGCTATGTAATGGGTTGCTGGACATCTTTGTAAGACGTGCAGCATTCTTTATGTCATGTCGTGAAAGACTTGTTTTTTGCAAGATGTTAGTGTATGAAAGATTGAAGTTATTTGTTTTGTGTTGCACGTGTATATGTAGGCCAGTAACTATAGTCGGAGTGTGTCAGATCCCTGCAGCTGGGTCAACCATGTTACCAGTTTAACCTATGAGGA
>Ga0209781_1000417_pt1 | contig 10961 bp, 5 predicted proteins | sample WorMetHERISLAND1_3_FD_187386 | JGI IMG/M metagenome (GOLD analysis project Ga0209781, IMG submission 187386) | Marine gutless worms symbiont microbial communities from Max Planck institute for Marine Microbiology, Germany - Olavius albidus HERON... | ecosystem: Host-associated > Annelida >...
CAGATGATACCACTGCAGACTTCTCTTTGCCAACTAAACACTTCTGTGTGAAGAATGATGTTGAAATCTTGTATATTATGTGGAAGAAACATTGTATTGATTAATTATTTAAATATATAATAACTATCAGCAAGTGCTTATGAGTTCTTTTTAAAAGTTTTCCTGCCATCTGCATTTTAGACCATTTATTCTTTCTACACTTGTAATAGCATTCAGCACATTGGCTATTTGCTGTTTGTTGCTGTTGCACATTCCACTTCCATGATGTCATTAATCAACATGCTATTAGTGCAGTCTATTCTACTCAGTTGTGAAATGTATGTAACAGCTCTGTCAGGAATTGCAACGGATGTTGAAGTGAGTATACACGAAATAGAAACTTTACTTGACGAAGAAGACAAACAAGAAAATGAATTCCAGGTTAAGATATGTCGCCGTGTCATATTTTTGTATATTTGCTTCTGCAGAACTGCAGTAGTCGTACCTTCAGTGCTTTCATGCCATTGGTTTGGCAACTGGCCCGTTGAGAAGTCGTGCTGCAGCAGTTCCAAAGTTTACTTTTGAGGGACCAAGTCTAACATGTAGATTGTAAAAACTATGGAAATATTTGCCAGTGAGACAAAAATCAAAAGTGGTAGTAGTGACGGTGTTTGACACTGCTTCTGCACTGATCCTAATGGTTTGTAAGTTACTGAGCTCTGGGCTCTTTTATAGCTGAAGTATTGCATCATTGCTGAAACAGAAATGCTATGAAGTGCTTAGGAAATCGTTAGTTATTTCAGTGTGTATTTATAATGCAGTTTTAAACTAAATAAACTAATGATGCTACTTTCGAATTTTTTCCATAATCGATAATCGATTGTGTATTAACCGGTTAATAATCAATAATCGAAATTTAAACCCGCCTGTCAGAAGTCAACAACCTTCACCGTCGCAGTCAAGTACCCACCATGCCCAACCGCCGCCGCAACACCGTCTCTGGTTATGGTGCCGGCTGCAGTGCACGGAGCATGGGAAAAACAAACAGCGGGCGACGCTGCTGCCGACGTCACGGCGGCAAGATCAAACAGCGTGTTCACACGATGTACTGTAGCCATCTGATGCCGACTGACTGACCGGTGTCGTACGGCTAGACGGTAGAAGTGGTCTGCTCTGCCGTGAAGCCGACCATCTCAGTCTAGGCATCAGTTGGAGACATGCTGCCTGCGACTCGTCCCAGTAAACAGCGGGTGGTCGTGCCATGTCTTATCAGGCCGCCATTTTGTCCCACGCTCATCACACGCCGTAGCAAACAACAGGTCGTGTGAATTCACAGAAAATCGACTAACGGTTAAGAGGCAACGTTATTTGATAGTTGATTAATTAGGTTAACTATCGATTAATCAAAAGTCGCTTTACATCCCTAAAATAAACATTTCTGTCAGTACTGAGTTCGTGATGACTGGTGGCGGTTGATTTCTTGAACATGTTTTTTTTCCATTCTGCTTTTTTGTCGTATGCAAGTACAGTCCTGTGAGAATGAAGAGTAGTGTTTTTGTGTGAATGGTTGGTAACATTAAGCCATACCGGTACTCCTGAATAAAAGAAAACATGTCCTCAGTTCTCAGTCTCGTAAAAGTGATAAGGTGGGGTTTGAAAATGTTGATGATGCGACTGTGTTGTGTGTCTGTAAGTTTGTGCACTTTAACCCACTTGTGTATGTAACATTAACATTGTACAGTATGTGTAGCAGAAGGTCGCTGGAGGCCGACATGCAAATGTAATCGTTGGTGAGCTGCGCAGCGACTGTGCTAAGTACCAGGAAGGTTTAGTTAAAGCAGCTGAGTCAAATGAGGAGTTGCATCGAGCAATGGAGGTTCACATTGCCAACCTTCGAGTTCTTAGCCAACCATTGGCTGAACTGCAGAAAACTCTGCCATCTGCTGCTGACATTCCAAGATGTAAGATGATTTCTGTCTATTATGTTAATTTTACTGTATTACCTTATTTCGATGTGATTTATTTATTGCTTAGCTCTGTTGCTTTGGCTATGGGAAAGTCATTCGGCTTCCAGATTAACCTGCTTCTAATCTGCAGTGGCTCTGAAAAAATTAACCCAATTAGATGAAAACCAAAAGTTCCTAATTTGATAAATTTGCGGGTTTAGATTGATATATGCACTGTGTGTCAAATGAAGTGATTCCAACATACAAATCACTGTAAACTCTGACTTGTCTTTTTATAATCCACACTGGTGCCATTCCCACTGTCACTTGATCCCTTGTTTGTTTTATGCATGCTCATCCTGTTCTTACTGACATTGAAGCAATACAGACAGCAGGGTCAATGAACATTCAGTATGAGACCACCCACATATTGCTGTTATATTACTCATATCTCATGTATGTCTATCAAATTACTTAAAAAACTAGATTATCACTGCTAGTAATTGCTGTTCAGTTATTAGTCATTATGACTATTATCTGCTACAGCTGTCCCCGTGGCTGTGGGGACACTGCAAATTTACCATAACTCCGTATTATTGCAAAATTTAACTCAGCTACATGTATTGTGGCAGTAAAGGTAAAGGATGCCACATATCCCTACAGGGGTGTGGGCGGGGTGCTCATATCCCTTCCTTAGGCCATTAGCCCGTAGGTGGATAGGCCACTAAAGTCTGTGACGCATGGCTAGAGCGACGCCAGACGTATGGTTACCTTCCCAGCCGCAGAGCATCACCGCCACTTGGCCAGTACCAAATTATACTGCTTGGTGACAGAGGCACATGGGTGTGAACAACTTGCCCAGAGTTGCTGCCCGGCAGTGCACCAGCCGGGAGTTGAACCCGCGACCTTTTGATCGCGAGTCCAACGCCCTAGCCACTACGCTACCGATCCACCCAGTGGCAGTACTGCAGTGTTACTGCAGTCTCTATCCTGTTGAGTGCAATGAAGCTTTGGCACCTTCAAGTTAAGATATTTGCTTACTATAACATAGTGCCTGTATGGGGATGTTACACTGAAGGTTGTTGTATGCAGCATCTGATGATGAAGCAACAATGCAGGAGATGCAGAGATTGTGTGACAAGGTAACAGAGATGCAGAACCAACGACAGATGTTTGAACAGCAGTTCCGTGATGAGCTGTTGAAGGACGATCTAACTGCAACACTTGTCACTCAAGGAGACAAAAATCAGGAAGTATGCACCTTTTAATAAGTGTCATTGTTGTGTTTTTGAATTGTTCTTTTTCGTTCCAGTAATTAGTGTAATGTTACTTAATAATAGTTCTACATCTTTTAGGCCATTCACATCACAAGCTTGTGTTGAAAGCAGATGGCCGATGTGAGCTATTTTGCCGGTTGTTTTTGTTAATTTTGTTAAAGGAAAATAATTACATAGTTCAGGGGTCTTAAAACTCAGCTGGATATGTGGATCTCATTGGAAACGTGTTAATTAGTGCACTGCATTCATATTTAAATAGACAAACTGATTTAAATAACGAGTTAGAACATAATTGTTACTTGTCATTTATGTCTGATGAGTTTATTTACTCAGTCTGTGCATTATAATTAGAAGCTAGTTCACATGTTGCCCTTAACTTTGGCTGCTCACTTGAAAATGTTTATTGGTAAGTCTTTGCTAGTCCATTGCAGCCACATATGTGATGGATCAAGAGATAGCAAGTTTGACTCCCAGCCGGTCCATTGCTAGGTAGCCTAGGTCAACTCAGCCTTCCATCCCTATGGGGTAGGTAAATTGAGTACCAGCTTACTGGCTAGGGTTAAGGCGGGGTGCATTCACTTGTGTCAAGTGGCAGGTAACACTGTGTGATCCCATATGGCAGGTGACATTGTTGTTTGTTGTTGTTGTCATGACGAGCCCATCAGGCACTGCATATATGGGGGGACAAAAAATGCCCCAAAGAGATGAGGAATTCCACCAGACTCTGAATCTGGAAGGATCCATCTCCCTCGTGATAGTTGACAGCCATTTTATTGACTGGGGCATCACTCAAGGGCGGCTGTCGTTGCCCACAGCTGACGTATTGTCGACCATTGTCAAACGATTGATGTTGACGGATATCGACAAACTGTCAAGCTGCAGTCGGTTCTGCGACTCTGTAGTGGGTTTTACCGGTCAAAAGACGCAACCGCCAGCAGCTAAGTACTGAAGGAGCATAGCTCCAGGACAAGTTATCATCAATGGCTTTATTCGGCTTTGAATTTTAACTCTTTTTAACATATAATGTCTTTGAGGGCCGCATGCAACATATAGTGTCTTTGAGCCTTGGCTGCATGGAGCCTGCAGGCCGCATGTTTGAGAGACCTGGCATAGATACATCACTATAAGAAACAATGTGCATGTGTAACAGTCTGTCATTTTAAAATTTAGAGTCTACAGATTCAGCAGCTGTGAGTGAATTGGATAATATGAAAATGATCATACTCATCAGCTAGTCCTAGCATGCTGTCTAGGCATGATCATTGGTTTTTGGGCTGTGGTAAATGTGTGTTTTGTTATTTTTTTCTGCTACCATTATGGTGAATAAAGGTTCTCAATGTAGTTCACTGTGATTAATTAGTCATTGACAATATATTCCAGTATGTATTCTAGAATATGTCTATTTTCTTCTACATGAAAATGCCTCTGTGCTATTGTGTGTTTGGATTTTTAGTATTGCTTGTTATGCTGTTACATAATTGTTTATTAGTAAACATTGAGGAATGTGCACATATGTGTACTGTGTATGTCAGCAGTAAACTAAATGTTGAAGCTTTGTGACATGTGTAGGAGTTCTTTCAAGAACAGCTTGGGAAGCATTCTAAAACTATTTCTCTGATAGAGCAGAACCTTACAGCTCAGGACAATATTCTGAGGGCATTGACAGACACGAATGCCAAGTATGCTCGGATTAGAAAGGAGAACACAGAAATTTCAAATAAGTGAGTTCCTATAAACTCTGTTTGATGTTACAAAGAAGAAAATACACATAAAATGTTTATCTTGCACTTTGTTTACCTGGTGAGTCACAAACTCTGTGTGATGGAATTTGTAAGTAAGTAAGTAAGTAAATTTATAGAGCGCACAGTGTCAGCGAGAGACCGCCGAATCTGAGGCGCTGGGTGGGGTGGGGGGTTAAGAAGGCCGGAAAGCAAGGTTATAGAAGAAAGTTTTGAGTTGGCGCCGAAAACTGTAAGTGGAGACACTACTGCGAATGGCCAGAAGAAGGGAGTTCCATAATTCGCTGTGCTGTGTTAAAGTAATCATTTTCTGCATAATAACTGTATGTCAGATTGTATAAAATAGCACCATTGTGTCTAGAATACATAGTTGAAAACGAATTTCACGACATGGTATACTCCTAGATTCCCTACATTACTTGGGCAAACATGTTCCAGTTTTTTGCTGTTTGCTGTTTGATTCACTGGTACTATTAACGCTTGAATTTTCCAGCTGAATAACGCTTGAAAGTTAAAGTTAGCGATTTGTGTCACAAACAACTTGGAATGTTATTCAAGCATTGTGTGCATGAGAAAGGAATTGTGTGATATCAGGCGCGAAGCAATGATTGCCGACCTGATAATGTCGTCTACTGTGTACGAAGACCTGCTGACAAAAGTTAACCGTGGACGTCAGTTTTATGACAAGTTGGAATCGAAAGTCAAACATTTGCTGGAGCGCAGTCATCGTGTTTGCAAGACCGAGCAAGAAGAACGCAGCAGAATACGAGAGAGACTTACACCGAAAGGTATTGATGTACTTTACTTGTTTGCACTACCTTTGCCTCCTGTGGTTTTAGTGTTGCAGCCCCTGCACTGGCCTGCAGTCTGGAATGCACTCCCATCTGGCATTCGCAACTCTTCCTATACCAATAGTTTCCATCGCCTTGTTAAAACTCACTGCTTCCGGCAGGCCTTTGGCTCCCCCTAGCGGCTCACCCAAGTGCCTCAGATTTAGCCACAGGCTGACATGGTGCACTCTAAAGATTTATTAACTTACTTAGCAGGTACTTGTTGGATGTGATGAAATATTTCATATGTTGTGAATCAGTGAGTTGTTTTCATGCTTGTTAATACTGTGTGTTAATTGACCATTGTTTCAAGTTTGTTGCTTTGTTTATTTTCAGTTGCACCGCCAGAAAGACCAACTGCTCCTAAGCCTGGCCAACAGCAACAGTTACCTGCTGCAGCATTTAACATGCCACAGGATGCAGTGCTTGGTATGTCGGGCGGCTTGGGACAACCTTCAGTAATGGGAATGCCTCATTTGCCTTCTTCTGAAGCTCCGAAGCTGAAAGACTTTCTGCCGTTTATGAAACCGGGTTCATTTGGTCCGAAAGCCGCAGTTGGAAGCCGTGCAGCAAATGTGTCAAATGACTGTGCCCCCGGCAGTGCTGGCTCATTACCAGCCAGCGTAGCAGCATCACCAGTTCATCTTCCTCAGGCACCCGTCAGCTTTCCTCCGTCTCCGCAGCGACAGCCACCTGGCTCAGTCACCACGTCGAACAGTTATAGTTCTGGGACCGGCTTTGTGCATGCTGATGCGGGATATCCCATTGCCGAAGCATTGCTGTCACCGACGGCTCCACCGGGAGCTCCAAGATCAGCCAGTCCAGCGCACCAGCTGCCACCTACAGTATCACATCCGGGCGGTCCTGCTGAAACTCAGCAGCAGCCATCAAGACCGATGGACATGTCTTATAACATTCCACAAAATAACACTCGGTCATCTGTTGGTCAAAGTTCCATGGCAGTAGGAATGCCAATGCCTGCCGGTATTGGCAGCCATGCATCATCCGGTTATGCAGATCAGAACGGCCATTCCGTAAACTCCCAGAGTTACATGCAAGTGATTGGACAGCCACCGACTGTCAGCATGCCTGTACATTCTGGGCCTAAATTTATCCAGCCTGGGATGAGTATATCTGATATGCATACACAGCATGCTTTACCAAGTAACACATGTTCATTTCCGAGTCATGTACCGTCTGTGATATCGAATGCAGCAGCTGCAGGGTCTGTGAGCACTAATACTCATCCACAACACAGTAATCTGCCATACAGCAGTGTAGACAACGTTGGAACATCACTTGCATCAGCTAACTTGAATCAGTCATATCCAGGTAGCATTGTTGCTGCAGGTACCACACAGCAGCCTAATGTAGGTACAACTATACCTGGTGTTCCTGTTCAACAAGTCAACAATTCTAATAATGTGCATGGTCAATTTCCGTCAGTTACTGGCAGTTATCCGTCAAATATTGAAGTTAGCAAGCCTCACTACTACCAGACACCAGCTGCAGTACCACCAACATGTACTGCTGTGCAGCTGCCGTATCAATCTGTGCAGCCTCGACCTCCGTCTTATGAAGCTGTAACTCAACAGTATGCACCACCGACTCAGCAGATGCATCCTGGCTATCCGTCAACTCAGCCGGGATTTACCAGACCTCCCACCAGTGTTTATGTTCAGCCTGGGTTGTCGTCGGCTGGGGTTACTGCACCGGTGCAGCCGTCTTACCACGGTGTCAACGCTGTACATCCAGACGTATCATATAGTGGTGTGCATGCAGGGCACTTGCCAGCCAGTAATCAGCAGCCAGTATCAAACATTCATCCTCAACACACCATTTCAGCTCAGCCTCAGCAGCTGCCAGCTGGACATCAGTTCATACCAGCTACCAGTCAGAGGCCACAAGCTGCTCCACAGCATTCTGTAATGCCTACATCAGCAGCTTATATGGATCAGCAGGCTAGCCAGAATCAGCCAAGATATCCACTGGCTAGCCAGACAGTGCCCGGACTCCCTGTGCCTAGTCAGCATCCTTCTGGTGTAAGCCATGCTGCAGGCCATACTCCTTCCCAGGCTCAGTTTACAGCCAATGCCCAGATGCCGGCCACTCAGCCACAGCCGAGGTATCCAGCTGCTCCAAACATTTCACATCCGTATCCTGCTGGTGTGCAGCAGTTACAGCCATCATACCATAACGCAGGTCAGCCACCTGCGGCTAATCAGATGCAGCCGATGCATACAGCAGCCAGCCACGTGAGACCAGCAGTGACCAGTCACCAGCAGCAGTATCAACAATATCCTGTCCATCCTAGTCAACCTGAAGTGGGTCATGCACCGGGTTACTTACCAGGCAACCTGCCACAGCCGAGATATCCGAGTGCCAACCAAGCATATCAAGCTTCAAACCAGCCACCATCTGTCTCTCAGCAGCCTCCATCACAGCCGCTGCATTATCAGTCTTTCATTCCACAGCAACAACCACTGTACCATCCTGGAAGCAGTCAGCCGCCAGTTATAAACCACTCAACCACCGTCTGTTCCAATTTTACTGCAGCCCAAACACTGTACAGTCAGCCACATCAGCCTCAAACAAGTGCACCTTACGGTCATAATGTGAACAATGCACCTGGAGAGATGCAAGCATTTGCCGATATTCCAGTCTGTCTGCCAAGTCCCCTCCAGCCAAGTCGTGTCACTAAGGCAGAAGTTTCAAAGAATGTCGAGTCCTTGTCTGAGCTCGATCTTTCTGGCAAGACAACGTCATTAACGGATGATGCTCAACCCAACCAGAAAGATTTGACTGGAAAGCTACAGAGTGCAGACACTGTGGAGACCAGGGACGAGGCTGCTGTTGATTCTTCTGCTGTAAATAGGGAAGAACAGCGTGAGAAGTCAGAAGAGGAAACACGTCGCAGTCTCCGTCAATCTCATACTTCCCGAGACGTCTACGCTGATTCTGACACTTTGACACGTTTTGTTGCTGAAGTTGAAAAATTCCAGAAACACGTAGATTCGCTAGTCAAACCAACACTTGGTGGTTACTTTCCACTAGACAAGGAATGGAAGGTTAGCTTTATTGTTGTTTGAGTGGTGCTTTCAGCTATTTCAGTGTCACTGATTGCACATTTTCTCTTCTTACCTATATGATGTCATCCACATCTATTGAAAATGAGACCTTTGGACAACCCCACCAGACCTGTAGTGATGATAGAAAATAAGCTGAAGACACCAATAATTGCATGTTGATTTGTCACTTATGCAGTGCCATATAGCCATTGTGGGCTAACTCTAGCATGTCACTTGCAATATTATATGATTTATGGATCAAAGTTCTACTGCTGCTTTTGTGAAACCAGCCATTTTTCCACATTTAGTCCACTTTATGCTGGGTCCCCTAAAAATGAATTTTTGGAAATTACTGAAGCAGAACTTCTCACAGGTGAGATACCCTCCTTGGCACCCAACCAATGACATTAAAGCACATAGTGCTATAGTATTACGACGGTGTATTGGTAGTTACTGGTGCTGTGACTGATTTGAGATGTCTGTCTTGTGCTGTCTTGCTTCTCACTGCACTAACTGCTAGTTACAAACTAACAGTTTTGTTGCTGCTGTACAATTTTTGTGTTATTTTATTCATAGGCATAGGAGCTCAGTCAACTTTAGGGGGGCACGACATTTTTGCGAATTTTGCCCGATAAATGTGTATGAAAAATTATCAAAGTGCCCGAATTTTACTTGATTCTTGACCGAAAAATTATCAAAACGCCCGAATTTTTATGATATTTGCCAGAAAAATTAACAAAATTCCCTAATTTTACATGATTTTTGCCCGAAAAATGCCTGAATTTTACATAATAATTGCCCGAAAAATATTTTTCCCAAATTTTGGGGGGCACGTGCCACCAGCCCCCGTCTCCTACGCCTATGATTTTATTTCCGATGCTAGTAGCTTAACATAACTCATTGTCTGATGTTTGTTAGAACTTTGTACGTGTTTTTAGGACTTGAATGAGGAACAGGAGAAGACGACAAAGTCGTTTTCTATGGCTGTTGCACGATGTAACCCCATGAAAAATCGTTTTCCAGACGTCATGCCATGTATGTGTTGTTTTCTTTCACAATACGACAGTGTTATTGGCATCTTTGTGAATAAAGTATCACTGCCTCAAATGGTCTGTGGATAAAGTATCACTGCCTCAAATGGTCTGTGGAATTGTGGAAATTGCAGATTTATACTAAGAAGTTATTGTGTTGTTTTAAATGATCAGTCATCGTCATAATTATCATCATTTCATTTTGTACTTATACTTATAATGCAAACTTTTTGTATACAATTGCAGCTCTTGCGCTGTTGTACCCAGAGCTGGGCAGTATTTGAAATACAAATTTTAAATACTTTTAGTTAATGGTGTGTGATACGGCAAAAGTTAGAAGTTACTTATACACTAGCTTTCAGTTGGTGCCACTTTTGATGTCCTTGAAGGACATTTGAAGGTCACTTCAGTCTAGGTTGTCATTTCCATGTCCAGTATCTCAGAAACTATACAAGATATGTCCACAGTTACTGAAACTATTTATAAGAAATCACAAGATGGCACTGTGTCTGGCAGACAGCAGTTTTTGTTAATGTGGCTTTGTCAGTATTTTGTATTTTAAAAAAGTATTTTAAAATACGTATTTGATATTTTGGTAATTGAAATACTGATGAGAAAGTATTTGGTAATTTGGTATTTGAAATACTTTTTAAAAAGTATTTATTATTTCAAATACTTTATAAGGAGTATTTTGCCCAGCTCTGGTTGTACCACTATATTATCTTTACCTTACCTGTTGTGTGCAGATGACAATTCACGAGTTGTCTTAACTGGTGCATCAAATGATTACATCAATGCAAGTCATCTCAAGGTGAGTTTAATTAGCTTGCATTAATGTCTGAATAAGTGTCTAATCATAGATTGTTGATCTTAAAAATTTTATCAGTTTGCTTTGCATTTCACATATACGTTTAACTGATCACTTGATAAGATCATTTCTGAACATATGTGATATGTAGTATATATCATCATGTTTACATGTCTTTACTGACAGTTTTTAGCGCGCGACAGCATGCTGAGCGCGCTATATGCTATCGCCCGTCCGTCCGTCTGTCCGTCTGTCTGTCCGTCTGTCCGTCTGTCACACGGGT
>Ga0209781_1000418_pt1 | contig 10958 bp, 8 predicted proteins | sample WorMetHERISLAND1_3_FD_187386 | JGI IMG/M metagenome (GOLD analysis project Ga0209781, IMG submission 187386) | Marine gutless worms symbiont microbial communities from Max Planck institute for Marine Microbiology, Germany - Olavius albidus HERON... | ecosystem: Host-associated > Annelida >...
CTGCCGGTGAATGCAGCCTGCTACAACAGTTCCTGTGAGTTCACTTTGTGACCAAACCTGGAGTAACTTGGAAGATTGGTTTGATAAACAATAAAAAAGATAAAGTCCTTCCCGAGCCACTATGGCTCATCGGGCGGCGCTGATCTCCGTTTCCATGGCCCTCAGCCAGACACCAACTTACACTGCCAGACCATGGATATGGGGCTAGTGTATCGTGCGGACCTTCGTAACCCATCATTAATGAGTTACTACTCATTTAACCGACCCCGGAGGGATGGCTGGCTGAGTTGGCCATGTTGGTTGACTGATAGCAGACGCTTTACCCGCAAAGTGGTCAGACGGCCAGACTGACGGCCGTCAGTCTAGAGCAGGATAGGGAAAGTTCACCGTCCAGGACCGGTGTTGTCACCACTGTGCTGTGCCACCAACAATAACCAAAAGTAATAGCAGCAGCAGCAGTGAGAAGTGCATACTGTTGATGTTGCAGGTTTGTCAAACATGATGACGGATGGAGAATTTCTTAAGACGAGTTGTGGCTCACCAAACTATGCAGCTCCGGAAGTTATATCAGGAAAGTACGTATGTTAACTGTATTTCTTTTCTTGTCATATCATTTGAGGCAGTGTTGTATGTGCTGTTTACAGCAGCTGAGTGGCTATATTTAATATCAGACGGGTACGTTGTATTTTATTATGCTGCTGCTTCATTCCTGGGAGACATTTTTCATTGGTCAGTTGTAATGAACTGATGAAACTAATGATATATCCGTAGATTAACAATTCTAACGGATGGTAAATTGACACAAATACAGTCGTCACAGTCCAAACAATTACACAGAAAAATAATGCAGCAGTGTGGATTGTTTGACTTGAAATCCAAATGTGCCACTGCAATGATGTGTGCTAGATTAGTACATGTAGATGTAGCATATTCAGGCTAGTGCCTGAATGTTTATGGGACGCCAATGTTTATGACTTGTTATCACAATGTCAGATGGGTCATTCTCGAAACAAATGACCTTGAACATGACCTTGACCTCTGCAAAGTTAATAGCTACATTTGTCACCGATGCTTAGCATCTGTGCAAAATTTCATGAAAATTTCGACAGTCAACGCAGTGCAGGTCACCACAGTTGACCGATTTTTATGATCAATATATCAACGATGTGCATGCATGTATTCGTAGGGGTCTCGATGATGCAAAGTAATGTCTGGGGGTCAAAACCCCAAATTGTGGAAAATGAGACTTTTCGAGGAATCTCAATAAGCATCGTGAATGAATGAACAAACCAACACACTTGCCCAATTACAATACCTAGTGGCAGAGGTGGTAGTTTGAAAGACATATGTTGAGCTCTGTGGAATTTGTGGTGCATACTATCTCGGTTATCATTCAGGTCTATATTCATGTGTTAGATTGTACGCCGGTCCGGAGGTTGACATATGGAGCTGTGGCGTTATTCTGTATGCTCTGCTCTGTGGAACGGTTAGAACTGCATTGTGTCATTTAGTTATTCTACCATCATTGCTGCCTTCAAAATTAATTTTGGAATATAAAAATTGTATTATTATAACTTTTAATGAAAAATTTGGAGAGGTAAAATATGCCATAAACAACAATATCGTATAGAAGTAATTTATACAGATATACATACTACCAGTATAAGTGATATTGTGCTGTATATAACTCTGTATGCTACATCCATCGACGCATATCTAGTGACAGCCTGACGTGTAGAATGACATTTTGATTGTTTTCGTTGTGATGTATCATGGATGTAGCCTGTATAGTTGCACAGTAAATGAATGTTGATTTCTACCTACACATGGCAGTTATTAAAGTACTTGAAACAACATGCTGTATTATATATACTCTATCGTGTTTATGTTGTTCTCTGCTTAATGAGTACATTTCTGTGTCATTTTGTGGCCATGCATGATCAGTGTGTGTCTGTGGTGCTTGCTGTATGCTACTAGCAGCTATGCTGTCTCTGTCCTCGTATTGTTCATGTAATATTTGCTGTTGCAGTTGCCATTTGATGATGAGCATGTTCCAACACTCTTCAAAAAAATCAAGTGTACGTTTTACGAGTTTTTATCTGTCCCATTGCTCTTGTGTTTGCAGTTTTCAGTCGATTTTAATGAAACTTTGTACCATGTAGATCTCAAAAAGTAAGAGTTATTTATGGGTCAAAAATACAACCATTCCTTCCCTCATTTATCCGGTAATTTTTCATCTCGTTAATGCATTTTCAGTGAGAAAATGCAAACTCACAGTAACACAGATTGGTGTTTACTAGCTGAAATGATGCATCTCGGCAGCCGCTGTATACCCATTGTTGAGTATTGCTGTGATTACAAACTCCAATAACAGTTGTAAAAATCTTAACCGAATAAGGGTTAATGGGACAGATAGTATCAGATAATTTCCTTATTCTTGTGCTTTGTCAATGTTACATTTTATGTTGATTTGATGTAGTATCAGTATTCAGTGCTTTAGGTTACGAGACAGCTGGCCTGTAAACGTTATGTTCTAGGGCTGGTAACGATTAAAAAAATTTTTTTATTAGTTTGTCAAATAGTTAATTATCGTTGAAAGCACATTTCAAGTTTCGACAAGTGTGTAACACAAATTATCAAACATTATCAAATTTAATATGTTATGTCATGGAATTCAGTTCAGAGGTATGTATGTTGAAAGTTCAATGTCAGCATTTATTTTACGCCTGAAGATGGCTTCCAGTTCCATCAAGTAACTGTGAAGTAATTAAGGAACAAACATGCGGGATTAATCTTTAAAAAGAATTTTAATCGTTAAAATTCTTTAATAGTTAACGGCAAAATTAATCGTTAATATCCGCAGCCCTATTATGTTCCAATGGTTTCTGAGATTTGGTCTAACCTGGAGTAACTATAAAATAAAATTATTTATAAATAATATTATGTAAAATTAAATAATATGAGGAAGTTAACTAAACTTCATGCAACATCGTGTAATGACAGTGTGCAAGATTGTGTAATGAGAGCTTGATGTGTGTGATGTGCAGCTGGGATATACCATACACCGGACTCCATGCCAAAGACGGCATCAGTTCTTATTTCCAAAATGCTTCTGGTGGACCCTGTCCAGCGAGCTACAGTCCACGACATTAGGTAATAATCTTTGACTTTATGTTTGTGTGTGCACGTGAGTAGCTAGTCATGGCGCTGCTGGATTCTGAAACGATGAAGTTTGTGTAGACTTTATCTGTTCATTTACATTCTTCAGTGCATGCGATGCAGTGCTGTTGAGCTTAACTTATCGGTGAATGTGTGACTTGGTGGATGATGATGATTATAGGCAGTGCGATTGGTTCAAGATTGACCTTCCAGAATATTTGTTTCCTGCGACAAGTGACGTTGATGCGTCGATCATTGACACCGATGTTATCAGAGAAGTCTGTGAGGTAAATCATACAATAGTAATACGATATACGATGCGTTGTGACTAGCTGTTGTAAAGCAGTGTAGTGAGGCTATATTAATTGCAGTTTGTCTGTTTCAATATTTACTTCATTTATAGTTTATGTATTCTGTGTATTGTGAACTACGTTCTCCATGTGGTATTTATTCAAAATGTCTTAGAAATATTTGGTAAAATGCATTTTGTTCTTTGCATATTTTGTGTGCCAGTTCTGGACTAACTGAATGGTTAAAGTTGCCATAGCTTTCTTTATGCTTTTCTTCTCGACCGTACCTGAAGCATTATTGCTGTATTCTCTAAAGCTGAAAGTGTCAACAGTAAAAGCTGAAAATAGTCAATAATACGCAAGTAGATGATTGTGGACAAGTAGAGTAAACAGACACATTCGTACAGATTTCATTAAAATCTGCGTACATCTAGATGAGTCCTAAGTCACTTTAATGAAGCACTGCAATGTCTGTCTCAGTGTGTGTTGGAATTTAAACAAAGTAAAAGTTAAATGAGATGCAAACTTGGCGTGGGTCGTTGAACATTGACTGTAGTCTGTTGGTGTGTGGACAGAAATGTCATGTGACGGAGCAGGAGGTTCACAATGCATTACTGAGTGGTGATCAGCAGGATCAGCTCGTCATTGCGTACCACTTAGTTCTCGACAACAACCGCATTGCCGACGAAGCAGACAAGCTGCAGATTCACGACTTCTTTGTTGCATCGAGTCCTCCCGTTGAGTCATTCATGGTGGTGAGTTGTCACAGTGCTGCTATGCTGAATCTAAGGTTGTAAATTTTCCGGAAAGTTAGTATAGGAGAAAATTTCCGGAAATTTTCCCTTATAGTAAATATTACCGATAGTCTTGGAACAAGCGTAGATCTCAATGAGACCATGCATGCAACGCCCATGCGCACAATTAATCACGAAAACAATGTCTTAATGTCATTATTAGCGCACTACTATAGACCAGAGGTGCTGTAAAAGGTGATAGAAAGAGAACATGTAAGCAAATATACATCCATTTGGAAGATTTGTACTGGTGGGAAATTTTCAGTAAAAAATATGAATAAATTTCCAGAAATTTTCCAGAGGAAATTTCCAGAATTTTCCGGACTCACAACCCTAGCTGTATCATCTGTTGCATTCATACTGGTAGTGATGAATGATAGCTCTTTGTGTGAGTCCGTTTCCTGTCCGAGTCCCTGACCATGTACAGTACTCGCACAGTGACACTTATCATTGTGGACACTTTAATCGTTCATGTTACTTACTTACTTATTATGGTTGGTGAAACTGATGTAGGTGGATGGTGGCAAAGGTGTCTGTTTCCAGCGTGTAAAAATCCTAACTCCAGTAATTCAGAATGCCAGAGATCTGTGTAGAGAACAGATATAGTGAGGATGGGCTGTGATGGAATACCGTCACAATTGGAATACTTTGGTTGGGGTTGGAAACAACAGTCTGTTCTGTAACTGTTTCAGATTGGGATAATTCGTCGTCCTTTCATACTAGTCCTCAGTTTTACATGTACACATGTTTCACATGTACGCATGTTTCACATGTACACATGTTTCACATGTACGCATGTTTCACATGTACGCATGTTTCACATGTACGCATGTTTCACATGTTTCACATGTTTGGGCTTCTGTGGCTGAGTAAGTTATTGTGATGTGTGATCTGACAGAAACTGCCAACTGGTCATGTTTTTCCTGCTGTTCCGCTGAGGCCACATCCTGAAAGAATGCCAGGTAACAATGATGATTGATTACTAACTGTAGTTTCAGTATCGACAATTATTCGCTTTATCGACGTAATTTTTTTCAATGAGAGCGAGGTTATGTGGTTACTGACGTTTTCAGCACTGTTTGCTTTTTTAATCCTATATATCATTTTGAAATTTCTATTTTGTGGTCCGAATGGTTATGGTAAGAAATGAATAAGTGGGTCAGAATTCGAGGAGCCTAGCGGCCTTAACTGGACTGTGAGATATTGAGAGTCGACTGATGTGATGACAATGAGATGTCACATGCTGCTGTAGATGTCAACACAACGGCAACGCTAGATCAGATGGCATCTGGAGACAGTCGTGTCGCTCCTGTACGCAAGGCTAAGTGGCATCTTGGTGAGTGCGTATAACTCAATACTACTACTGTAGTAGCAGCAGCAGCAGCTGCCAATTATAAGTAGTTTGTGATGTCATTAGCATCAGCAAGTAAGTAAGTATGAATTGAAACCTGATATGCAGGCAGAGTAAATGATCAAAATTGATCTTCTGGAGTATTTGTTTCCTGTGTGTAATGAAGGTTATCTCCCGAAACAAGGTGAATAGGTGATAGCTTTATTTTTCTCCACAGCATGTTTTCGTTGAATGACAACATCGAACAACAAATTAAGTGACACATTGCTTTTACTGCATCAGTTATGTCCTTGTTGCATAGAATGCAGGACTCTGCACTGATGATAGTGACACTGAGTGTATAAAGAGGTCAAATATAATTTATGATTTCACCTGATGTGTTAGATGTTGCTTTGTTAAAGGCCAAGTTGCACCATTTTATGTAACTGTTTTCATCGCTAATTGGCTTCATGAAATGCTTCTTTTTCAATATTTATTAATCTTTTACTTACTAATATATCATAATACTATAAAAATCAGGTTCGAAGTGCACATTTTTCAGGTTTCGCAGCATCGATTTGCGTTTGGCAATTTCAGGAGATGTGACGTCACTTCCAGAGTAAAGGAGCGATTTTCATTAGCAAACATGTTTGTGTTGGTCAAAAAGTCCGATTTTCATTGCGTCCAACATTATTGTTTAATGGCTAACTGATTCACTATGATGCTACAGCTAATGCTAACATAGAAATCTATATTGGACCTGACTTTCTGGAAGTGACGTCACCGTGTTCGGGTGTGTTCGGCTAATTTGCATACATGCGACATGTTTTTTTAAAATAAATTCAAAGCAATGTTTTTTTATTCATGGGATCATCGTAATATTAATTAGCATAACATTCTACACATATTAACCCAATGTTGTTTTTTCGTGCGACTTGGCCTTTAAAGGTTAGGTTAAAGCTGAATAAAGCCCTTCACGAAATGCCCATCCTAGAGCTACATGTCGTCACCTGCCATATTGGAAATATTTTGCCATTACTGGTGCAAATTGTTGTAAGAGCTGTGTGATATCTAAAGAGTGCAACTAAAAATACCCCATATGTAAATTGCAATGTTTTTGGACAGATTTTCTGGATAATTTGTTAAATATTTTGCTGTTAGTGGGTGGTGCAAATTTATGTCCTGCACTGTAGTTCTATACAAATATCACGGCTTTGAACATAAAATATGATTTTTACAACTGCAGAGGCACATAAATAAGACCAGAACTGTGTGTCACAGACACATTTTGATAATATTGCATGCAAAGCCAAAAGTTGAACTATTTATGCATGCTTCAGTGATATTGTACAAAACTTCTCTTACAGTGTCTCTAATTACCAGCTGTCTAATAATGTCTGAAAATTGCATGCAAAATTATTGATGGATATTAATTTAATTAATGTAAAATGGTAATTTGCCGACATTGATGGATTTACTACATTATCTGCATTGACTTGCATTGTAGGCATCAGGTCTCAGAGCAAACCTCTTGATATCATGCATGAGGTGTTCAAAGCAATGAAGTCACTAGATTATGTAAGTTATCTTTGTCTGATTGTTACTCCATTACTGAGTGCAGTTTGTTTCATTTGTGTTAGTCTGACTATTGACTATTGAGAGCTGAGCTGAGTTCTGCTGATGCTCAGTGGCTGTGGCCATTGACTCTCACCTGAGTAACATGCCTTCATGTCCTGCTGAGACACCTGTATGACACCTGTATGAGTTGCACAAGTGGTCAGTCAGTCCATTTCATTTTTTCTTACTTTTGGCTTGAAATTGCCTAACCACGCCCACTTTTGGGGTGTTTTGGGCATGTTTTGATACCCTGAACAATGTTTTTGTCATCGAAACCCCAAAAGGCACATCCTTGGGTGAATCTGTGTCATTTGATGTATAGATCGTGTATATCCGTCCACCCATTTTTGCTGTAGGTGACGACGAAAAAAGGAAAGGAAAGGGAAGGTACACACAAGTTGGTTATATTTCACCTTTTTGGGGAGCAGACCCCTTTGGACCAATCTCCATGAAAATTGGCACGCTTGTAGGGGTTCATTCAGTCCAAATTTGGTTTCAACATTTTAAGGGGTATTAGATCTACAGGGGGTCAATTTTCCATTTTCCCATTGACTTTGCTGGTCATCGTTACAACAGTGCTGCCGCTACCACGCAGCCTGTGATTGTAACACACAGAATAAGCTCTGTGGAAGTAAGCTGCACCTGGTTCTTTTTTCAACTTAAAAATTGTGCACCTTACACACACGATGCAGATGCCATGTCATACAGAAAACTAAACACTCCACAACTTGAATAATGAATGCATTTGCTGTTTCAACACTGGCACTGTGTTTAATTGGGCTGAAATGTACTACGCATCTGGAGGACTAAAACGTCAGCACAGCAGTCACTCTGACACAGTGTCTCAGTTATTTAATGAGTTTGTTCTTCTGGCTGTGAGAGAAATATGTTGGGAATGTGCAGGAATGGAAAATTATCAACAACTTCCATGTACGTGTCCGTCGTCGCAACAAAGTGACAGGCAAATACGTAAGTATGATGATGCCGATTGTGTTGGAGGAAACTATTAAGATATGCTGAACAGCATGACTGACACTACACTGTCTCAGCAAAGAAACTTGCACATTACATCACATTACGATTTTTGTGCTCTTTTGTGTACTTAGTCTTGGTTGTTGTGATTTTGGTTGTGAGTACCAGTGCAGTTGATTGCCTGAAAAGGCTCATCTCATAAATGACCTGTGATGTGATATTAAGCTATATACACTCACTCACAGTCAAGTTTCTTGAGAAAACCTTTGGGGATTATTGGAGCAGATTTTGTTACACACTGAATGCCTTTGCTCTCAAAGCCATTAGCATCAGACTATCGGAGCACCAACTGGAAGTTCAGAACTAGTAGAAAACTAATTAATGTTGTAGCGATATGATACGATATAAAATTTGCACATAAAAACTGACAGAAACTGCCTTTAGTCTGGTGCACAGAAACTAAAAGTGAGGAAATAATTAAAATTAATACTGATGTAAAAATCCCCCCAAAAAAACAATAACTTGACCGGCAATCAATAATAGAGAGGAACTGAAAGAACTAAAAGAGAAAAAGAAGTGTTGACTAAAAGATAAAGTTCTAAAAAGAAATAGACTGATGAAGATGAAAAACCATAAAATACCCCAAAGTTAAACTGCTGAAAAGTTAAACTGTTGTGAATATTTGCCGCCGGATTCTGACACTGTGCAATGCTGCTGTGTCGTACTTACATTACTTAGCGATATTTTAGTAGACGTTTGTGGTCTGTTCAGGTGAAGATGAGCCTTCAGCTGTACCAGGTTGACCAGAAAAGTTTTCTTCTTGACTTCAAGAGTCTTAACACGCAGGATCATCCTGATGCCGCTCGGGTCAAGCGAATGACCCGCGCCAGCATGTCTGTGACGTCTGATTCTGGTAAGGATTCTGTTCATTTGCATGCTTTATTGACGATCAGTTTGTTATCATTCAGTTGTTGCTCTTTTTCTTGTCAGTTGTAAACAACATTCGATTACTTTCAGTGATACAGATGCATTGGAAGGAGCTGCAGTGATTGATACTGCATCTTAATCGGTAATAAATATTAGAATAGCTTGTAGTATAATTATACACCCATCTGTCACAATTGTGACTGTTGGGAGTGTTGGGTGTTAATAAGTATAAGTATAAGTGTGATCTTCAGCATGCAGTCTTCCTTTACTTCTGAACTTGTTGCTTTGTAGCTCATGTGCAGTAAAAGTGTCCTAAATTTAATATTGCTGACGTCTGTCGATATTGCTGTGAATTGCCTACTACTGCAAATGTGCTGGCAACGCTTTGCAGCAAGTAGCTGTGATATCACCTGATGCTGTGCTGTTGTTGTATGTATTGTTTTACTGTCGGATACAAAATCTTTCCTTGATTGCTGTGATGCTGTTAATCTACATCCCATCTGTAGAAATCCTGCAGCAGCCTCAATACGGATTAACTCCGGAATGTATGGTAGGGGCTTAACCACCAGTCCAGTTGGTCCATTTGCAGCCGGACCACTTTTCGGCCCATCACAAATTTTTTAGTAAGTAAGTAAGTAAAAGTTTAATGCAGAAGACAAATGCTGATGTTTGCCAAAGTGAACATCGTAACCATCTATCTATTAAAGCTCGTCTGTCCGACCGTTTTGCATGCATAATAAAGCGCCCCGCCCTAAGGGCGGTTGGACGCAGTGCCGAGGAGTTTGCCGGTCGGCCAGCAGCAGCAGCAGCTAGCTGCCAACGACGACTTAAACACGATGATACCGACCTACCAATGCCCAGGCCACAGGCTCCTAATGCCGCAACGGCAACGCTACCCACACCGGGCTGGCTGGCTTACTGTAGGCTTCCACAGCCACAGCAGTCAGTCAGGTCAGAATCAACAGATCGCCATTCATTCAGAAATTACGCGTCATCAACATACAGTGGAAAACAAATACGGTAGGCCATGGGAAATCTACAGTTGTCTCTTTCACTGTGTAAGCAGAATGGCAACAGTGACAAAACATCGGATGACTGCAACTGGCAGTGCACGGTCCCGGGTAGTCCAGCGAGTCCCTGCACTAGCCGGCAGTGCCGTGGCGTGGACCACGACACTACCGGGCGCCGGCCCATGGAAACTATAAATCGATTTCAAAACTGTAAAATCTATGAAGAAAAGGTCTCCGTAAGTTACTGCTATTACTCCTACAATATTGGGCAGTCCAAATATTGGGGGCTGGAAATGGGTCGTCTTTCGTGACCATGGCCATGGCCATGGCCATTACATCATTTCACCTTACGCATGGGAGTAGTAGGCAGCGTGACATGGTGGTACTGGACAACCCTCTCGGTCTTGAAAATCGTAGGTTAAAATTAAGCCTCCAGGTATAGCCTAATAATAGGACTAACTGACGTGAGTGAGCAGTTTCTTAATGTCAACGAAGAACAAAAAATTGCACACCAACGCTACTGTGCAAAGTGCAAAGTGCAATTATTTCATTATACCATGGGTCAGTGGGTCATGGACAGTGACCTATGACCCACTGGCCCATTTCCATCTCTGCTACAGACTTACGACGGCACATAGGCACCGCACGTGTTTGCGTCGCATGCCATCTATAGGCCTATATTAAGATGGGGCATAGATGACTCGCCACGTTTGCTGCTATATCTGCAAAGTTGGACTTTAGACGGGTCGGACTCGGACGGACGGCGCACGACAGGCTACAGGCTACATTAAGACGGGCAAGTCGTGACGAGCAAGTCGTCATACGATTTGTATCTCTGAAACGCGTAAAGATAGAGGAA
>Ga0209781_1000419_pt1 | contig 10953 bp, 3 predicted proteins | sample WorMetHERISLAND1_3_FD_187386 | JGI IMG/M metagenome (GOLD analysis project Ga0209781, IMG submission 187386) | Marine gutless worms symbiont microbial communities from Max Planck institute for Marine Microbiology, Germany - Olavius albidus HERON... | ecosystem: Host-associated > Annelida >...
TATATTGGTGGTTCCCTGGTGAAGCTCTGTTGCAAGAAACCGTTGTGTACTGTTCAAGATGTCAACAGTTTGTTACTAACTGTTTCTTCATTATCACCCGATGTATCTTCCTTTTTTACTACACTTAACGATCTGATGAATGAAGCTATTGCTGCACACAAACATCTGAATCACAGCGAGGAATCACAGTGTCTCTCCACGGATCACACCTATGCCAGCAACCTTGAAGCAAAAGATAAATCCTTACATGATCATACGTACATCTCGTCAGCAGCAGTTCACACTGATACCGGTAACACCAACATACCAGAAAATGACACTTCTCTGTACTTGTCAACATTGATGTTTCTAAGATCGCAGTGTCTTTTATTGTCGGCATCAACAGCCTTCCACCGACGATACGAGCCTGCATTCCTCCGATGGTGCTTCCTTATATATTTTCACTCACCGGCCGCATACAGGGCAATAATTGAAACAAAGTGTCTTGTTGTACCTTCTGAATGTTTACTTCGACGGTACAGTGCGCCACATGCAGTTCAGCCTGGTCTCCATGATGTGAGAGAACAGTATCTTGCCTCAGTATCAGAAAGCATGACAAGTCTAGAAAAAAATGTTTCAGTAATTGTTGACGAAATGTATGTCAAGCCTGAAATCTCCTATTCTGACGGAAAGTTGAGTGGTTTTGCTGATAATCGCCCAGATGCAGTAGCTGCTACTACAATACTGACACTGATGGTTCAGTCACTGTGCGGAAGTTTCCGAGATGTTGTGGCATTCTTTCCGGTTTACAAACTGACAGGTGCAGAGGAAGCCAAGTATGTGCGTGATACTATAATGCTGATTGAACGAAGTGGACTGAATACGCGATGTGTCGTCTGTGACAACAGCAAAGTGAACCAGACGATGCTGCGAGAGTTCAATGTTGAGATAAATGACGGCATTACCACAGGCACAGCAGTGCATCCAGTTCGACATGATCAAAATCTGTTCTTTATCATCGATCCTTGTCATTTAATTAAATGCATTCGAAACAATTGGCTGAACAGATCAGTTTTCTGTATTGATGGTGACAGTGTGTCTGTTGAGCATGTTCGACAGCTTCACAGTGAAGATCTGAAGCGAGATATTAAATTGGCTCCGAAATTGAATACCAAGGTACTCAGTCCTACTAATACTGAGAAGCAGTGTGTTCGCTCAGCGGTTTCTTTGTTTTCACCGTCAGTGACTGGAGCACTGGAAACGTACATGGCACTTGAGCCTGAGTTGTTTCGTGATGCTGCACCTACAGTTGAATTTATGAAGCGAATATACAGGTTTTGGTGTTGGACAAATATTCAGTCTGTCTCTCAAGGCCAAAATTTACGAGACGTGCACCGACAGCCATTTCGTTCCGTCACAGATTTTCGCTTTCAGGAAATGGATCAACTGAAGTCGTGGCTAGTTGCCTGGCATAATCAGGCACCAGCTAATGCCAAGTTAACTAATGACACGTACACAGCATTTTGCATTACCCTGGAGTCTCTGAAATGTCTCATAATTCAGCTGTTGGATGATGAACAGGCACAGTTCGTGTTGACTGGACGTTTCCAGCAGGATCCGTTGGAAGAACGGTTTGCGGCTCATCGACAGCGTGCTGGATGTTCATACAACCCGTCTGCACTGCAGTTCCAACAGACGGAGAAGAAGTTGGCAGTTGTGAAGTCTGTGACACATAGCAAGAACGGCAACACAGCACGACTGGAACGAAAAGCTGGAGAACTGAAAGAATTCTGGGACAACAGTGTACTACCAACTGCACCAAAGAAATGCAAGGTAGTCACCAATCACCATGCTTTGTTTTACTGTGTGGCAATAAATGTGATTTTGTGGCTATGTACATTCTTTTGTGGCCAGTTTTGACCTTACAGCTGACACTCCTTAGGCCCCTTGTTGGAAAAATTCACCACTGACAATGACATGATTTGATGAGCTGACCAGTGATATTTTAGTATTGGAATTTGTTTTGGTTTCAGTTTTTATATAGTTCCGTATAATTTGATTTAGTTTTAGTTATAGTTATAGTTCTTACTTAGTAATTGACATTGGGACTTTCAGCCAATGTTGGTACAGTATATGAGCAGGTGGTAAAAACGAAGCATTTTGTAGTAGTGGACTTTTCCTCAGATTAGCCATCTAAATGTATCCATGTCTGATTATTAATATTGTCAAAAATACTAAATCATTTTAGTTTCAGCATTGTTTTAGTTTTAGTTTTTATATAGTTGCTCATAATTTGTTTCAGTTATTATATAGTTTTAGTATGACATTTTGTTTTACTTATAGTATAGTTATAGTAATACTAATATGTTTTGATTTAGTATTAGTTTTAGTTATAGTTACTTAAATATCACTGGAGCTGACTTGCTTTGAGTGCTATACAACAAAACAGACTTGTACACTGTACAGTACAAGTAATATGTAGGCTAGAGTAGTCTACAGACATGGCACGATACAAAGAGCCAATCTTGAACGAGCAAGACAATGGTATCAAGTCTCAACTGCCAAGAGTCTCTCGGTGATTCCAAGGCAGCAAAGATAGCTGTATTTTATCCGTCATATTTCACTTAGTTGAAAATAGTGCTGTCTGTCGGTATACCATCATGATTCTCATTTTTTTTCCTTTACATGGTGCAAATTCTTGTTTTGCTGATTTGCCCACCCTACAGCTGAACTCTGACTATACCCTATGGCAAATTATATGTTTGTCTTCAAGTCTGAATGATGTACGGCTGAGTATTATTTTGTAGTGAATTGGCAGTTGCACAGCTTACATTTAGTAATTACTTGTACTCGTACTTGTACTCAATATATAACTGTTCATACTCGTACTCCAGATTTTAAAATGAGAACTACTCATACTTGTCTATTGACTTGCTTTATTTTTATGTCTTGTATTGAAATGCATTTTGTAGTTTCATTTATTAAACTATTGTTTGATTGATTGATTGTACTGTTACTCGAGCATTCAGTACCGGTACGGGTACTCACTCATACTCGTACAAAAAAGTACTTGCTACAAGTCTGCTGTTTGTTGATATATCAACTTTGCTGCAGTTGCTAAATGCATGGCATGTGCGTTTAAGGTGTTGCATGAAGTGCAGCCTGATGCTGAGCCTGCCATCAGTGTATCGACTGTGAAGTGGGACATCGTGCCGTTTGGTGGACTTGATACTATAGACAATCTTGAGTGTCAGGGACTGGCGTATATAGCGGGATACGTTGCACGTAAAGTCAGCCAGAAGATGTCGTGTGAGTTATGCACAGAAGTTTTGCACAGTGGGCGAACCATGGACGTTCAGCTGACTGATGAGACGAGAGAACTGTACATTTACTTGACTGCACTGAGTCGTGGTGGTTTGCTCGTGCCAACCAACAGTCTTTTGATGACGCTAGCTCGGTGCCGAAATGTACTCAACCAGCTTGTTCTGCGCGACGATTTTCTGCGAAGTGGAAATCAGCTAGCAGAGTTGATAGAATGTGCGACACTGCAGTTGGCTGTGGAAGACGATGCACTTTTCAGCCGTCATGAGTTGCATCGTGAGTCCTGCCTGCAACTAATACTCAGGGTTTATTTCAATCTGTCATTGAACCGATTAAGCCGGGAGCGCACAGTTGCAGTTTCAAGCAGAAAGTCGCGAAAACTTTCTGTTTTCTGCTAGTGAGTAACTTTTAGCGCATCAGAATTTCACAGTAGCAACCATAGGAGCCTGTTCATCTGTCTGTCTGTATTGCAATGGGCAAATGTTATACTGCTTGATATATCGTATGTACTCACAATGCAGTTTCAACAGTTTTATCAGCAAGAATGTTGAATAAGTGTTTGTTGTTTCAGTTTGTGTATTAATTAAGTTTCATATTGTTGGTATGATGTAATTGTTGGTGTTATTGTTGGTATAAGTTGGTGGCATAGCATAGTGGTTAGACCGCCAGTCCTGGCCAGCAAACTTTCCCGCACTACACTGACGGCTGGCCGTGTGACGGTGTGAGTGACCACTTTGTGGCTGAAGCGTCCGCTGTCAGTCAACCAACTCAGCCTGTCATCCCTCCAGGGTTGGTAAAATGAGTAGTAATGCATTATTGATGGGTTATGAATAGGGCTGTACCGAATAGTGATTTTAAGTATTCGCCCGAATAACAAATAGTTGCCGTTACTATTTGGCCAAATACGAATAGAATACGAATAGTTGTTACCGACAGGGCCACGGTACTAGAGTAAAAGTTAACAAAACTTTTTTGTCAAAACACTTCTGTATTACAAATCATATTCATTACGTTATAATGCTGTAATGATATAACGTTACATAGTGCTGTCTATAACATGTAAGAACAAGAAAGCTGTGCTATCGCAAAGATGACCGCGCAATGCGCCCTACATATGGGTGCCTGACTATGCCCAAGACAATATTCCCAACATTTTCATGGGCTTTTGTTCCGATCAACCCGATGAATGTTCCTACAAAATTCGGATAGGTCCTGTAAATAAATCAGCCAAATTTGAAGTCCGTAGCTTTACCCGTTCCTGAGATGATAGGGGGTACCCAAAAATTTGGGGCAGTCCCTGGATACGCCCACGCTCCCTTTTCTCCAAAATTTTAATGGGCTTTTATTCGGATAGGCCCTATAAATATACCCGCCAAATTTGAAGTCCGTAGCTTTACCAGTTCCTGAGATAACAGGGGGTACTCAAAAAATTTGGGCAGTCCCTGGATACGCCCACGCTCCATTTTCTTCTAAATTTTGAATGGGCTTTTACTTGGATTGGCCCTGTGAATGTACCCGCCAAATTTGAAGTCCGTAGCTTTACCTGTTCCTGAGATAAGAGGGGGTAGCTAAGTTGCGAACCCCCAGTTTTGGGGAAGGAGAGGCCGTAGGGGGTCCTGGATGGTACCGTTCGAAAGAGCGTTTGTGAGTTTCTATAGGCCGTCCATAGTAACTTTTCCTCTATCTTTACGCGTTTCAGAGATATTGCCGCTTTTGTTCTCCAGCATTCCACTTTTTCCCTACCCCACCTCTAATCTCCCCGAAATTTCCCCATGTTCCCCTGGGAGTAGGTGGATGGCCTTTTGGCTACAAAGAGCGAAGGTGTTGGGCTATTTGTCCGTGCAATTAGTTTCCAAGATTTCTAACCTATGTGATCACAAATCACCAACGTCACAGACGGACAGACAGACGGACGGACGGACGACATGCGATCCGAAGACCGCGCGTTTGCACTAAAGTGCATTGCGCGGTAAAAACTAATAGTTGGATCATTCCCGTTGAGATGCATACAAACAGTAACTGTTTATAGTAGTACAGGAGAGTTTGCCTTCTAGGCTTCATGCTGGAGCAAGTGAGCGTTGACGATTATTTCCAAAATTAATGACCTTGGATTACCAAAATTATTATGTCTTAGTATGTAATCCCTCAACCGCTTTTTATCGACATTGACACAGATGACCTTGAATAACCATTTTGCATTAATTACTGTTTTCCAAGTGGAGTCGTTTAGTGTGGATGCTCTGGTTTTAAGGCATGATTGTTAAAATAGATGGAGATGCGCATATATTGTCAGCGGCAAAGATGTAGGCCACCGTCGATGGTTCATTGTGATATAAATAAGTCTTATGCCGATATTCGTTGGTGAGGTGGTGTCAAATGAGAGTGCGATCGCTTATCTTCCGTATGATGTTTTGGTGTGGCTTTGCATATTGAGATTTACATGGCTTCGTGCGGTTTCCATGCGATGGCACAGCTCTTGTTATTTGTTGATATACCTGGTGCTGGTGTACAATTGCAGCCTAACGCCCAAGCTAAACCTTGTACGTTATGTTTCTTGTGCAAAGGCCTGCGTGCTGCAACTGGTCTTGGTGTTATTGTATGTGTTGATTTTAGCTAGATCCCTGCGCCGCCTCCGAGCGCCACCACGCCGAATTTTGTTAACCTGCGCCTCACCGCCGCCAAATTTATTTGCGGCTAGCCAAATTTCTCAGCCAGCCGAATATTTTTTCGGCACAATTTCAGCGCACCGCTTTGCTTTGTCACTGCTTTGCTTCAAACAAAGTCTAGAGTACGCAACGGTACGGTACCGCAAACATAAAAAACAATCAATGTTTATTTTGCATGTTCTGGCCTTTTAGTATTGGTCGTTAAATATAATAAACAAATAAGAGAACAGTCAAACAGAGCAAGTGCAAATGTCGGTGCATACAGACAAAATGACACATGCTGTGACATGCATCATTGAAAATCATGAACTGTTTATTTTAAAAAATTCGGCTCAGTCGAAAAATTAGCTGTAAATATGTCAGCTGAAATTCAGCCGAAAAAAGTACAGCTAGCCGAAATTTGAGCCCTATTTTCCCCAAGGCAGCCAAACTTATCAAAAAATTCGGCTTAGGGGTCTAACTTTAGCAGATTGTCTACAATTGTAGTAATGAATGTTATTATTATTATAATACAATATACATAATATATATAATGTGAGAATATATATATACAATATGCCATGTATGTAATGTAATATATTATTGTATAATATATTATGTAAATAATGTTAATAATGTAAACATTATAAATGGTACAATTGGTATAAATAAATGAATAATTATACAGAGTGTGTAAATGAAAATTTTGACACTGTGAAACAAAGTGTTCTGTGCTATATCTCGCCAGTACTTTCTCACTGTCATTTAGTGTGTGTAATGTGATGTTTGTAACATTAATTGAAAATTATTCATGTGTTACGTGCAAAATTCTGTGTGTGTAAGATCTTTTCTGCAGGCTTTTATTCAGGATTTTATATGTGAGCTGTAAATCAGAAGGCTCCCCTCCTACTCTTTTTTGTTCAAATTCAAGCCCCTCTCCAATCCTGCTAGGGGGTCTGGTGCATTTTGTACTAATAAAAGATCACATACTCATATTTTGAATGAGAATGAATTTCATGAATTTCTGTATAACAAAACTCCGTTATGTCGTACTATATGTGTTTGTGGTGTTTGTGTAAGTATAATGATTCTGTTTATTTTAGCTGCCCTTAATTTCGGCGGTTAGACCTATGAAATTATTTTTGCGCCCTTAATATCGGTGTTTTGTTTGCTGAACCATTAGTAATAAAGTACATTACATTACCGTTCGAATATTAGGGTCGTAAGTTGGCACCAGATGGACACCCGACTGACCCGGTTTGTACTGGACACCCGGCATGTATTGGAGACCCGGCTTATATTTGAGACCCGGCTTCTATTAGAAGTTTTACGGTGGTATATATAGCATCTCAAAGTTGAATGCAGGAGTTCAGGGTTTAAATCCTGTTAGACAGTGAGATTAGCAATAAAGTTGTACATATTTTCCAGGTATGAGGTGATTTTTCATTTAAATTATTCATTTGTTGTTTTGGTGTGTATTAAGGTACGGTGTTGTTGGTAAACCTGGCACTAATGCATACAGCATCCTGATGCCCGAGAAGGCTGTGCTAAACCTTGTATGTTATGTTTCATGCGCCAAGTTCTGCATATAGCGGACAGGGCTATCAGAGTGCCATCAAAGTGTGCCAGTATCGTGCAGTCTTGAGTGTATTACAGGAATTTGGGAATTGCCAGACTTTTATACGGTAAAGGGCAGGTAAACCATCTGAGTATGTTGCCAGCAACCTTGGTACAGTGGCGTGCTCAGCTTTCATTTGTTTTATCATCCTCTGTGGGATGATAAAATGACTATCAGCTTTCAGTCTAATAATAAATTGCAGTGGTGGATGTAGATTCCTAGCTGCCTGTGGATTGTAGCTCAAGTCGGTCGGGTTGGTCCAAAGGTCAGCAACCGTCTAGCACTGTTATGAAACGGGTCCAATCTTACAGTGAGTCAGTGACTCGATGACAGCAACGCCATAAATACGTATTGTCCTGGTATTATTATTACCACAAAACTTTACCGCAAGCCAGGTCTCAGATAGAAGCCGGGTCTCCAATACAAGCGGGGGCTGAAGCGACTTGTTTTACAGTATTATCATTTTATCATTATTGTTGTATAGACTGGAACAATTGATTGTTCAGTTTTTTAATTATCAACATTGCAATGTATGCATTCATGAAGATTGAGTGCTTTGTGTCTTTTGTTGCCTTATGATAAGTTAAAGCATTGTAAAAATGTCTTTACATACAGTTTGAACAAGAATGATGTCATGTGGTGACTAGTGAATCTGGTTCCATATTATGAAAAACAGTAATATTTTAATATACTGGTACTCATCAATGAATTGTGTTGTTATTTTCATAGGCAGCTAAGGTTGATGTGAGAAATATATTTTATCAAATGACATATTAAAAGACAAGCATAAGAACTTAGAGTTGGGGTACTTGGTACTTGTACTCGTACTTGGGTGTGATGTACTTGTTCCCATTAAAACATTTTTAAACTGCTTAAGTGGAGCCCGACTTCAACCAATGTGGAATAATGAACATTGAACACTGAATTTATTGAAAACATACTGGCAGCAAAATGCTGAATAGATGAATAAAGTGAAAAGAAATAAGCAAAAAAATCACAACAATAAATGAATCAATGACTGTCACAATAACAATAAAAACAACAATAAGTCACTGGTGCTGCTGATCACGAATCACATGTACATTGGTCACACAGTGCATGCATGTCAGATAGACTCGTGCACGTTGTATTTGAATCATGTTACACAAAATTAAGAATTTTTGAATACAAGTTTGCGTCCTTGAACTTGTACTTGATAATGGTAGTGGTACTTGTACTTATACTCGTACTTGATATGCCAGTATTTGTACCGGTACTTGTACTTGATGTACCAGTACTCGTACTTATACTTGCTAGGTCAGTACTTGTACTTGTATGATGTACTTGATCCATCTCTGTAAGAAGAAGTCTTACATTTAGTTTCGTGTACCTGAAGTTAATTTCACTAGCTGAACATGGCAGTATTTCAGTTAGGCAGAGGCTATGGTTACGCCTAGGCGTAAATGTAGATGACCAGCTATGGTTACGCCTAAATCCTATCCCTATCCCTAGCTGTAACCCTAGCGCTAACCCTAGCCCTAGCCGTAACACTAACCCTAACCCTAACCGACCCACGACGCCCCTCCTGACCCTAACCGATCCACTTACAAGTAAATAACGATTTAACAACGAATCGACGCACAATAACAAACCCGCTATTGCTCTATCCCAAGGTGCACTGCGCTTGCCTGCTCGTAGCCTGCTGGCCAATAGCGGGCTGCGTGTAAATCTAGCGCCCGAGATATGGCTACGCCCAGGCGTAAACGTAGGTACACTACGTTTTAGTTAACTGACACTGACAGTGACATTACTGGGGCTTTTGTGGCAAGTTCATGGCAGCTCATAACTGAAACACACATTTGAAGATGAGGAATCACAGCTGTTACATGTCACTGCATCTTATAATGAATCCATAAAAACCGAGATAAAGTTTTGCCAAGAGGCTATAAGCTTGACTTTTGTTGGCGCTGTTTAATACGGAGATGGCTGGCATTCTTGACGTAAAGTTCCAACAAAAGGTTAGATTGATGGTCAGCAGATCGAGAGTCGTTATTACTAAGTTACTGTTATCATAAACAAGTGTAGTAATGTAAATTCACAAAATCTTTTAAAGTATTCTGATCACATTCCTCACAGTTTACATTGCTGCCAAGGTAACGAAGTGCGCCACATAGAATATCTATTATCTTTGACATCACTGCGTTGACACGTTACGTTATCCAGTGTAGTTTTAAATCAGTCCGCTAGGATCGCCACTTGTCCGCTTCGCCGCCTGTGTTTATTTCCAGCCGCCTTGCTCCTCCTGACGCTATGAATAATTTATATTCTCCGCTATGAATAATTAATATTCTCTTCTTAGCCGGCGCTGGAAGCTAGAACGTCGTAGGCCAGCTGGGATGCAATCAACTTCCGGTGCAGACCGCGCTGACGAAGACTCTGAACGATGTAAGTAAGTAAGTAAGTAAGTAAGTAAATAAATGTTTAGAGTCCACAGTGGACTCTGGAAACATACAATGTAGTTGCAGACTGACTCAGGAAGAGTCCCAGAATTCGGGAAAAATAAATTTTTCATACATAATTTTCGGGCAAAAATGTCTTCCGCCTAAAGTTGACTGAGCTCCTACGCCTATGGTCCCAACAAGTTTAAGTAGGCCTACGACCTCGACAGTTGTTTTTTTATGTTTAGTAGGCCTATACTTTACCGGTCATGGAGGAAGATAGTAAAATAAAACATGCAATTGCAATAAAACTTAAAACGATTCCTGCAGGCTGCAAGACTTGCACAACTGTTGCATCCCTCATTATCATTTTGTTTTAGCTTGCAGCCAATGACGGCTGCAAGCTAAAACAAAATGATAATGAGGGATGCAACAGTACTGTTGTGCAAGTCTCGCAGGACTTGTTTTAAGTTTTATTGCATGTTTTATTTTACTTGTGATCGCTCCTTAAGAACGCGGAAACGGACGAAGAACTATCGACTGGCTAGTGCCCATGTTGCGTGCTTTCCCGCAGGCGTCGAGTTTTTACATCGTCGCCAAAGATGCGATAATGGCGGCTGCGGAGACGGTTGCCATGGAAACGAGGACGCTAGTGACACGTGGACATGACGACGACATTATCGGGCAATGCGTCACAACTCTACGCGACGCATTAATAACACCCAGCACTGACACGGATTTGCCATCGTTCACTGCACTGCAGTGATGGGCTAGCTAAGTTTTTAAGTAAGTAAGTAAGTAAGTCGTAAATTTATATGACGCATAATCTGTAATATCTCGCATGCGCAGTGACGTATTTAGAAATCTGAAGGGGGGACCTAGGGGTACATTTCAAGTGTATATTTTCAAACATGTTCAAATATTAGCACATTTTATATTAATTTAATTTTAGTACAATTTTTTCACCTCCAAA
>Ga0209781_1000420_pt1 | contig 10931 bp, 6 predicted proteins | sample WorMetHERISLAND1_3_FD_187386 | JGI IMG/M metagenome (GOLD analysis project Ga0209781, IMG submission 187386) | Marine gutless worms symbiont microbial communities from Max Planck institute for Marine Microbiology, Germany - Olavius albidus HERON... | ecosystem: Host-associated > Annelida >...
CGTTGCCTAAGTCCGAAAGTTCCATTTTGCATCCATAAACCTGGTGGAGTACGGATGACGTCACGTGCGCTGCCGCATTCGAATCTCATTGGCCCAGCCAAGCCGGCCAGCCAATGACAGCCCGCTGACGGCACCTGCGCACTAACCGCCGCGCTATAGAATCCACGTGCGCTCTTTCTTTCTTTGTCGGCAGTCGTGAGAGTAACATCGCCATGTTTCGCTCGGCATCGCTGGCGTGGTCTGTGGTTCATCAACACGCGCGTTCGGTCTTCATCGTCGTCGACTGATCGCTTCCGACCACCTCTTCTCCGTCGCGGTCCATCGGTCTATTTCTTCTCTCGCCGTAACTGGGTAAGTCAATCTGCCATGTTTATATGTCACAGCACGTAATCTCGCAGGATGCAGCCGCCGCCACACTTCCACCGGTCGCGCGCGCATCTCTTTTAACGCCATTGCATCAGTCTTATAGGAAACCGGACGTATATTATCACGACGACAGCCCGTCGCTTTTCACACCAATTTTATCGCAACCCCTTTCGGAGCGTAAAGTAGCGCCGCCTTCTATTCCTGCGTACGTTGAACAGCCTCCTGTTAATTTACCTCCTGTAGCACCTTTACCACTAAATTTAGACGAACCACAACCCAATGTAGCCCCGGATAATGTTAATGTAGCGCTGGAAGAACAAATCACTATGGCGGAAGACCGCATATTATTGCCTCAGCCCTTTAGAAACGCACCGGATGACGATCCATCGGAATTCTGGCGTAGACTTAACAACTATACCACTTACAAAGGTAGTAATGCCGCCGATAAACTGCGCCTAGCTAAGGCCATGTTCACAGACGCGGCTTGTGATTGGTTAGAGAACTTGCCAGATGATAAGAAAGACACTTTCCAACACTTAGAAGACGCCTTTAAAGAGCGCTTCGTCCAGCCTGCCATACTGCGCTTTCGGTCCGCGCGCGAAATCTTTGGTAAAAAACAAGCTGCGGACGAGAGTGTCGATATTTATGTTAATCGGCTTCGCGCCCTTTCTAAGAAGGTCGAAATCGACGATAACACGCTTTTGTATGCATTGTTGAGCGGGTTAAAACCAAAAATTGCCAGTTTTGTTATTGGTAAAAACCCCCAGACGTATACAGAAGCGATTGACCAAGCACGCATTGCGGAATATAGTTTGGTGGATTCACCGCCAAGCGCTGATGAAAAGGTAACTGATCAGCTTGCAGACATCCGAAAGGACATTCAGCGTCTTGCTCAGCGCTATGATTCCTCTGTCTCGCTTAGCGCTGCCATACAGAACGATAGGTCTCCATCGTTACCGCGCAGAGTCACCTTCCAGCAGCAGCCACGTGATTTGAATCCCAGAGCGCGCCCATTCAGCCCGCGTTATAGGGGTTCGAACACACGCTTTCAGCAGCCGCAGTTCATGGGACCCCCCAACTTTCGCGGCCGATATGTCACTTCTAATGCAGCCCGCCGTACTGGTACTTTCATACCACGCGGGCAGCCATATCAATTTCAATCTCAGATGCAGCAAACTCCGGCGACTGAGCCGCATCGGTGTGGTAAATGTGGACGCAATGCGCATACCAATGTACTGTTTTGCCCTGCCGTTAACCAGGCTTGCGGATTCTGTGGTAAGCTTGGTCATTTTCGTGTTGTCTGCCGCCAAGCGCAATATTGACGGTCCCCTGCGTCGAACGCCGACCCGTCTCGACGCGGAGAGTCTGTTGGATCCAATATTACTTCTAATTCGGCAGCTAAACAGTATATTGTAATGAAAGTTAAACGTAAAGCGGTGCAATGCCTTGTTGACAGCGGCAGCATCACGTCTGTAATATCTCAGTCTTTGGCCTCTAAATTAGGTCTGCCTATCCAAGCAACTTCCTTTAATACCCCATTGCTGGCAGCTACTGGTAAGCCTTTGAAAGCAGTTGGTTCTGTTGATATTACGTTTCAGTTGCAAGGTTTACTCATTCCTCACACTTTCCTTGTAATTGAAGATTTATATCCTACCTTGATTCTAGGTGCCGACTTCCTGCGTAAAAATAATGCCTCTATATCTTATACTGACAACACTGTCCGATTTTATGATAATCTTATCTGTGCACAACTGCAGAGTTTTAACTCTGCACGGAACTGCGCGGCAGTAGCGCAAACAGTCTGTATGCCAAAATGCTCGGAAGCCATTATACCGGTTAAATTACCGCGTGCATATACTGGTAAGCAGGTTATCCTGGAACCGCTCTCTGTCAATAATACTATGGTAGCTACAGCTGGTTGTATCAGTTCTGTTACTAAGAATTCTGCTTTTGTGCGTGTTCTTAACTACAACCTCCATCCGGTCGTGTTGCGACGCGGCATGAAAATTGCTTCTGTTTTATACCCTCACAGTGTTCTGTCTATCACTCCCTTCAAAACCATCGACGAGCAGCCGGTAAATAATAATAAACATTCGCCTGAAATTTTAGAACAGTTTTTAAAAGACTATCACATTGACGTTAACCCTGAACTGTCGACAGCAGACCGTACTGCCTTTACTAGCCTCCTTTATGACTATAAGGATTTATTTGCTCGTAGTTTACAGGACATCAAGGTCTATCCTGACTTCGAGCTCGAGCTACCGCTGAAGGATCCCAATGCTACTTCTTATACTCGTCAGTATCCGCTGTCACGTGACGACACCCTGGAGGCAGACCGCCAGATAAATGAACTGCGCCGCAAAGGACTGATAAGTGAAAACGACAATTCATCATTCAATAGTCCTATTTTTATCGCTCGAAAACGGGACGGTTCTGGTAGAATGTTGGTCGACCTACGTCACGTAAATCGACTGTTAAAGCCCTATATTATTCAGCTCCCCAAGATTGACACGCTCCTTCAGGAGATTACGGCCCTCAAGCCCAAAATTCTCAGTAGTATAGACATTTTTAAGGGATTTTATAATGTCAGATTATCGCCCAAAACGAATTTTGTCACGGCGTTCACTAATCCAAAGACAGGTATGTCGCAGGTGTGGAATGTGCTACCTATGGGGCTTTCTGTCTCCCCTGCTGCCTTTATTTATGTCATGTCTCGTGTTTTTAAGGACAAAACTAAGTTTAATTTCCTTTTTATGTATGTCGACGATTTGTTGGCCGTCTCTTCCTCGGTTCCTGAGCATTTGCAGCATCTAACCACTGTTTTTGAGACTCTCCGACGTAATAATATTGTTATTAATCCTACCAAGACGACTATCGGCTATACTAAAATGAATTTTCTCGGCTATACTGTGTCGGAGCAGGGTATCTCCATTTCTCCGTCTAAAATACAGGCTATAGAACGAATTCAGGCTCCTAAAACTCGCAAGTCATTACAACGTTTGCTTGGCCTTCTAAATTTCTTTAGAAAGCAAATTCCGAATTTCAGTCAGCGCACAGTTAATATGCGTCGACTTTTAAAGCAGGATGTCAAGTTTGATTGGTCGTCAGCATGCGATGACGAGTTAACGAGCTTAAAACAAACTCTTATTTCTAATCCCGTGTTCAGGCCTTTACAGCCTACTAAGCCTGTTTACGTCTATATTGACGCGGCATTGTCTGGTTATGGCTCTGCGGTCATACAATACGATGATGACGGACTCCCGCATGTCTGTGCATATTTAAGTCATGCTACCACTGATAGCCAGAAAAAATGGCCTATCTATATGTTAGAACTATCTGCTCTTGCTCTAACCTTACGAGCCTATGAGTCGTTTCTGCTGCATTTGGACATAAATGTGTTTAGTGACAACGCCGTAGTAGTCCAATTGGCAAAATATAAACCTATAAATAATCGTGAAAAACGGCTAATTGCTTATTTGAGTCAATTCCGGTTAAATATCCGTTATATTTCTGGCTCTGACAATAAAATCGCCGATTGTCTGAGTCGCATAGCAGAAGATTTAAACGCAGAGCAGATTGCTATCTTGCGGCCACCCACGGTTGATTTGAGAAATGAGTTTCTACTCGCCATGACAGCGCCGCCTGTTGACAGTCAGTCTGGTGAGTTGGCAGCTGACTCGGGCGCCAACGCTCCAGCCGACCTGACAGATAACTTATCTACCGGCCAGACCGAGATTTCGCCTGATGGTGTTTGGAGAGCATATACGTTCCAGTGCACATCGCTTTCTCAGCCGACGGCAGCGATCTCGACCGCCGAGGACTCGCTTAATGTGAACGCACTTACTTCTGACATTGACAAACGCGATTCTATGCAGCCCACTCGCCGTAGCAAGCGACTGATAGAGCGCGCAGAACGTATCAATCAACAGATTTTGCCTACCGCCGATAAACCGACTATGTTGACTCAGCTGCAGCCGGCTACATCGACTGCACAGATCGACGCCCAGGGTAACGCACCGACCGACATCATTAATAATGACAGATCCGTCGCAGCTGCACCACACCCAGACGCGTCTTTGTCTACCTCAGAACTCCTGTCCGCTTGGCACGCCGATACCGGACAGACTGGTCAGACTGACCAGCAGGACACCATGTATAGTGCTGAGTTGATTGACCAATCTATTTCCAAGCCCACAATTACGTCACAGGACTATATTGACGACTCAGAATTTTCTGCGCTTTATAGTTACTTACGTGACGGACGGTTGACTGGTGATAATAATACAGATCGTAAACTGTTATTGATAAGTGAGAATTATTATATAGAGAATGATCTTCTCTATAAGTGTTCTTTGCCGCGTGGACGCAAAGAGAAACGTTTGCGGTCTACTTACTACCAACTCTGTGTCCCTCAGCAGTATAGAGAATCTTTGATTAAGCAATATCACCTACTGCTTGGACATTTCTCTATCCAACGTTTGCATCCTACACTTGTGGTCCATTATTACTGGCAGAACTTAATTTTAGACATTAAGAATTTTGTTCGTTGTTGCCCAGTTTGTCAAACGTCAAAGGTATCTACACGACCTCCCGTCAGTCCATTAAATCCCATTCCTACACCAGTACGACCTTTCCAATTTTGGTCGTTTGATCATCGCAAGCTTGCACGTACAACAAATGACGGTAACAATTATGTCTTAGCTTTTATCTGTCATTTTTCTAATTATGTCATTTTTGCACCAGTGCCTGATGAATGTGCCTATACTACGGCCCGAATATTCGTCAAAGAGGTACTTGCTCGGCACGGACAACCTGAGCTCGTCCTCTCCGACAAGGCCCCAGGTTACATGTCATTATTTTTCGCCACAGTAGCAAAAATCCTTGGTGTCCGTCACCGCACATCTGCGGCCCAATGCTCGCGCACTAACGGACTTGCTGAACAAGCCATTAAGCGTCTTAATGAAGGTCTCAAACGATACGCTAGCTCAGATGTTGATGATAAATGTATAGAGACCATTTTGCCTATTATAGAATATGGCCTACGGGCTACGGCCCCAGCAAACCGAAAAATTTCGCCATTTGAAATCTGTCACGGTTTTCCGATGCCAATTCCTATGCCCTTTGAGTATAATCTGCCTCAATTTTTCAGCACCGACGCAGAGACGTACGTGGCATGGTTACGTAACTCACTGCGCTTGTTACACACTGCAGTACGTCAAAATCGTCTAGAGACGAAAGACGAGATGAAGCATGTTTATGATAAACGACATAACGTTATCTCACCGTCCTATCGCATAGGCGATTATGTACTATTGAGAGATAATAGGACAAAGCCTGGTGATACTCGCATATTGACTAGAAGGCCTTTTAACGGCCCATATGTAATAACGGACGTTGTACAGCACGATCAATCCGTTGGCCCGGCATATAAGCTGATTAATGCGCAGACTGGCGCAGAGGTAAAGAGACTGGTTGGTATTGATAGATTGAAGATTTTTCATAATGATAAGAATGCATCTGCACGAACAGAACTGGATGATAAACATGCAACGCCTCAGGCTACAATGCCTGTTAACACTAGTTCGAGTATAGTGATAAATGATGGAGTACAAAGACGACGTTATTCACTTGGTGTACGGATATTAACTCATAGACGAGTTGACAGTACTGTTCAGTACTTGGTCTTGTTTCGTAATGGAATGAAAAAATGGACAACAGGTGTTGGATCAGGTTTACTTACTGAATATTTCAGGAAGAGAGGAAAATCGTATTAAGATGATTCATGTTGCACCTTTACGTCACTTGGCTGCCATTGTGTCTGCACTGACGGACATTACTATTATGTGGATCAACAGCCTACAGCGCGCAGAGATAATTGTGTTATGATGTGATGTGTAATTCTAGTGAAGTGACGATTTTGGTGTGTGTGTGAGTTATTTAGCTGGAATTCTGTAGAAGCGAAGATCGATGAACACAATGCGAGTTCTACGACCCTTGGGACTGTTCGTGCTACTCTACATCGCGGTCACCATCGTACAACGATCGACTGGCGAGATTCTCTCGAGACACAACTACGGCTTCCTACTACGCTCCATCGGACAACTCCAGTTGACGTCAGGTCAAGTCCGCCTTATTTTTCATTACAAATTTCAGGCATTACCATCAAATGTTACATTTCAGAGATTAGATTGTGATGAGTATATTAACAGAACAGCCTTGCAACGCAGATGTCTGAGTTTCAGACAGGTCACGAACACTCTTGTTCGTATGAAAGCCGATATTGTCAAGCTATTACTTACTAGGATGCAGGAGATTGATGAGTTACTAGTGACATTGAAGCAGCGTCCTAATCGCCAGCCACGCTCCGTCTTTAGCTGGATAGGAGGAGGCCTTGCTGACCTTTTTGGTCTTGCTAAGTTCAAAGACATTCAGAACGTGAGAGGGTTACTCCAAAATGTATTGGATGGTACCCAGAAGGCTGTAGAGATGTGGAAGGATAAACAGGGATTATTTACCCGTGTCACTCAACTGACTAACGAACGTTTCCAAAACATAGAGCGTTTGCTTAATCTCTCTCGTATCAGCATTTTGCAGGAAAATAAACGTTTAACACAGTTACGCAATGATTTCTATGGCATTTACAGAATAATTGCCAGCATCACCCGTCAAGTCCACTTAGCTATTCGCCACACTCAAGAGGTCGAAGCGTTATACTTAGCGATCCAGCAGCTTAACGCCGGACGTCTATCACACCATTTGCTTTCGGCTGACGCATTGCAGAAAGCCTTGAATAACATGGCACGTCAACTACGTAGGACAGGGTCAGGTCTGCAGTTAGTGCATCGCGATACATCATTTTATTACGATCATGCCAATGTTGGAGCGGCAGTTCATTTTAGTAATGATACTTACGTTCTTTTCATTGTCCTCTACGCTCCTGTTGTCTCGGCCGCCTTCAAACCGCCACTGACAGTCTGGCAGCTACAGATTTTTCCATTAAAGTCGCCCAATTTTCAGCATTATTATACACTGCTCGCATCGCCCTTGAAATATATCGCGTATAATCCACAAAATCCGTATTATATTGCTACCACTGATTATTTTGATCTGCCACGGCAGACTAATAATGCATTATCTCAGTATGTTGATATTCATGACGTCTCTTTGTCATTGTATTCTACAGATGTGCGTAGTTGTGCATTGGCTCTGTTTCAGAACTCGTTGGCCGACATCAAGCAACTCTGTGGTTACCACGTAATCCTTAACTTTCTGCCTAGCTCTGTTCATCGCATTAGTGATGACAAATTATTGCTCAACAATATTTCTTCTTTGGTAGTTTCTCGTCCTGCACGTAGAAACGTTAAACCTATCATTAATAAGTCCATACATTTTAGTCTTCCACAGGTCATCTATCAAATTCCTTGCGAAGCTCTCATTCATGTTTTGAATTTGATAGTGCATAGCGTTGAACACTGTTCCACAGACGACGACCTTACGGACAGTCTGAATATCACTTATCCTATGAATCTACCTATCTTACGTCATTATTTTAAAGATGACCTGCTGCACGACATTAACAGCGCCATTGAACTCAATTCATCTGTCTATGCTGAATTACCACCGCTAGTCCTTGAACGCGGTGAATATCTCCAAAATTTGGCTCAGGAAGATCAGTATACATTTGATTTTAGTGCAGCGATTAATGCTTCGGCAGCTGACGAGAAGCTATATACCTCCTTGAGCCATCTCATTTGGTCTAAACTAATTAACAATCAATATTTAAATACCTTCCAGGTATCCAGCGCCTTTCACTGGATTTCTGTGCTGTCTCTTATCCTGTCTGGTCTCAACCTTCTGTTCTTTTTCTACCTCTACATCCGCTACAAATCTATCAACTACCTTCTTCTGTCTCTACCGCGTGCTAAAAGCCAGATTATCTACACGTTACCGCCCACTACGCCCACTACTGTCTACTCTATCCGTGAGGCTTGGTTAGCAGCACAAACCACGATGACAGAGCTCTGGTCTATTGAACTACTGTTAATCCTCATACTCCTGTCTATCATTGTTTTGGCTATCCTTTATCTTCTCCATTCTTCTGTCTCCCGAGTTCGCTACCACACATTCATTAGATTGGATCTACAAGCTGAAGGTCACCGTAAATACGAACGTATAGTTCTCATGCTGCAGTACCCTCCACATTACTATCGTTTTGACATTAGGTCAACTGACATCAGTATTGAGGAATCTGCTTATTTTCCACGCTTAAATTGGTCTCGTGGAATCATAGTTACGGAACAGCCCCGTAGTGTCCCTGTTGAGCTGACTAGCCCTCTCATTATTTGTCCATTCACGGTGAGACGCATCAGACGCATTCTTAAAACGAAGTATACAGCCACGTTAGTGATTTTGACTCATGATAGTCACATCGCCGATATCCTACTTTTACCAGCATCTGCTGTGGTCGGGCAGCTTTTGTATCCCCCTACACTATCGCCCTCGGCCCCGTAAGCGGTTTGTATCAAAATTAATAAGAAACAGGACCCCCACCATCAGGAATGGAGCATGGGAGGTTGTACTAGGCCCCGGCTCACTCACCGTTTCTCCCCGCTCTCATATGGCGTTTTTTTCGCTGGGCTATGGGCATTCGGTGAACGTCGGTGTCCTGGTATGCTACATTTAGTAGTCTGTTTCTGGTTAGGAATGTTTCGATCACTAAAAACCGCATTGCATAGGAGTCTCGGGAACCACTACATTATGTGGGTTGGTGCATGGGATGTGTCACAGTAGCCACAGTATGAGCCGTCTACCGCCATACATGTGAGCACTTTATTATTTTTTATATATTTCGCCTTTGCCGAACGTTTGTAATGAACTATTTTTCCATAAGTAAGTAAGTGTTACAAAATTTGTCGTTTCGCAGACGGTCGCACAGGTAGACGAACATTTTCTGCGCTGCCTACTGTGAGACGACTACAGCGTTTGGCGAGGCTGTGCATTGAGCACTCTATATTCATTATATATATTGCATGCTTTTGCCATTATCCATTTATACTCTGCTTTTCTGACCGTTTGTGTGTATCTGTTACATGCTTCGGACGAGTCGGTTCTGATGTTCTGATGTCCTGAAGTCGAGACGGTGTTCGGAGATCTTCGCGATCGTCCGACTGAACGCAGAAGCACACGAATATCGCGACGCCATTATCGCTCATTCTGTTCCATTTGGCACTTACATTCCCTTCCACTTTCCCCATTCCCCTCACGCCTCGTCATGAACTTCTACGCACGTTTCTCGAACAGTTCTCCCGTTTCTTCTGATGCACATTCGTCTCTACAGTCGACCTCTGGACAAACATTACAGACTATCCGTCATCTATATATCCTTGCGCGTCGCCATGAACAGTTACAGTTCTATTTTTTCTCGTTTCACAGTTTACAGTATATTGTGTGCATGTTTCTTGTTCTCTGCGTTTACACCGTCTCGAATCGATTTCTTTGCCGAAGGTTTCGGGAATATCAATTCTGTCCCATATTTTCTTATTTTGGCTCTTATATTCCTCAAAAAATTATTGAATTTTTGAGGGTCTGTATCCCTCTATTTCTTGCTTAACCTTCGACAATTTGTGTATTATTTTTGGGGGTACTGCGTCGCAAGCCCCAGCGGCGTCAGAGGTGGCGTCTCTGCCCCCCTCGGCACAAAATTTTCTCAGGAGCCTCCTCACGGCGAGCCCCCACTTTTACAGTAGTCGCCTGAGGGTATTTTTTATTGAAATTTAATTATTATTTTGTATCGTAGGGTCACTTGGGCGTCCCGCCCGCATCAGTCTTGTCCATGGGATGGCTAGATTGCTGCAGCTCCTTAGTGACACTGCTATAGATAACAGTTCGATATTTTCCCTGGCTTTTTTCATAATATCCACATGTTTTGACGAATGAGTATATATATATTTTTCTTTTTTTTATCATAGGGTATTGTCATACTATATGTGCATTCTGTTGGTCTGATACAGTATGTCCTTCCTTCATAGCATCAGACTTCATCGTTTGCACTTCCATGTAAACGTATTCCATCAATTGGCGATGGCCCACTTTCTTGAGTATATGTCACTGTGGGGTTTTTCGTCCTGTCATGTTACTGTCGGTCTGCAACGATACTTCCTCCTGTTGTACTTTTTAACAGTATTTTTTGCGGCAGGACTGCTGTCACTACATTCTCCATTTCCTTTCGTATTAGTGGGGTCCAAGTACGTAGAGGTTCTGGGGCGTCCAAGAAGTTTGGGCTTCGCCCAGGGTCTGTGTGACGTAGTGACCCTTCGCCTTCCCTTCTTCCTCCTCTTTCTCTCATCCACTGTCATCATTTTGCCTGCACTGTTGTCTTGTGCAGTTGGTGCCGTAATATGACAATGTAAGGCACTGTAGGGTAACGTAACGTAACATGTTATTATCCACTGCCATGGACTAATCGCGAGTTCCATTTTTCGCGTGTGACGTGTGTTGTGGTGTTTGGTTTCCCTCCTTGACCAGAATTTTGTGGTGGTCTCTACGTTTCCTCAGCTTCCACTCCC
>Ga0209781_1000421_pt1 | contig 10921 bp, 10 predicted proteins | sample WorMetHERISLAND1_3_FD_187386 | JGI IMG/M metagenome (GOLD analysis project Ga0209781, IMG submission 187386) | Marine gutless worms symbiont microbial communities from Max Planck institute for Marine Microbiology, Germany - Olavius albidus HERON... | ecosystem: Host-associated > Annelida >...
AAGCAAACATGGAGTGAATCGGATGCACCGTTTGCGAGATATTCGCCTTTAAACTATACTGTGACCTTGAAACTGGGGTTCGGAGTCATTCAAGGTCATCGAAAGCAGCACTATTCGATAGAGCACATTCGACTTTATATTCGTCTTCCATAGTAACTATGCCTCTATCTATTACCATTTCCGAGATATAGCCGCGTATAGGTCGAAAATCGCTACCCTCTTGTATTTGGCGCCCCCGTTGAGTGTGACGCCCTCAGATTTATGCAACGATCCTGTGATGAAACACTAGAATGATAGCCCTATCAGACCGTGAAAGAATTTCGATGATACATTCAGCCGTTATGATACAATACACGTGTGTGACAGACGTCAGACGGACAGACGGGCGGAATTGGCGTAGCATATACCGCGCTTAGCATAGCGTCGCGCGGTAAAAATCGGACACATGCTTTGCAGAAAATTGTGTCTGTTGGCCAAGTTCCTGCGGACTGAAGAAAAGCAACAGTCCCTCTTAGGCTCCTATAGGGCCTACTTACAACAAAGGTATAGGGCCTAGCTGCAGATCCATCCAATTATCGGTCAATCTTAGTGTTCAGTGATTTATGGAGAGGATCATCTTTGCTAACGCGCTGGCTTATTTACGACAGCATGGACTTACCACCAGGCAACAGAGTGGCTTTTGCCCTAAGCGTTCAACAACGACTAATTTGCTTAGAAGCTAAAATGATGTAAAACACTCGCACTTAAAAATCGACATTCATTCGCTGTAGCATTTCAGTAAAGCATCTCCAGTGATACTGACTGTATAAACGTTTAGTAAAGTATCCTCACTGCATTTAACAGTCTCGTTAAATTGATGCACAGCTTTCTAACAGACCTCACATATTTACCAAAAAATATGCAAAAGCAGCGCGTGACTGTGACTCGAATCAAAGATACTGGAAATGGAAAAAAAACTGCCAGTCATCTAGATCTAGAAAGTCTTCAACTTGCAGACGATTGCATTCTGACCTCGTCTTAACGTATAAAATAAGTTTTGGTCTTGTCCACTCCACGCTGATGTTTCTCATTAGGCCTACCGCGCGACGCGTATAGCGTACAGCACGGTTATGCCATTGTAAGTTGTCCCTCTGTCCGTCCGTCCGTCTGTCTGTAACGTTGGTGGATTGTGATCATACGTGTTGCATGGAATTCTTCGAAAATAATTTGATTAGCCTAACCTTCCTTTTCTTTGCGGACCCCAACATCATGGATCTACTCCAAAGGGAACACCCCAAATTTTAGCCGGAATAGGAGTGGCGTATGGAAAATTATCGATTTTCGACATTTAAGCCGCCGATCTCTGTAACGGTGCAGGATCCAAGTTGCTATTGGCGTCTATATATGAATAGGCCTAGGGGCCCTATATATATGTATGCACGCGATTTCGATTGGTATAGGCTTACCAAAATCGATAGAGTGGAATCGTTTATGGATGCTCTGCAAGACAGGATTGTTCTCAAATAGATGGAGATGTTCATATAGCCTACTGTCAGCGGCAAATATGCCCACGATGGTCTGTGGTGTCTGGCGATGGCTTATGCCGATATTCGTCGGGGTTCGCGCTGGTGAGATTTTGTCAATTAAATGAGAGTGCGGTCGTCGAAAATGCGAGTTTTCTCTTTCGATCGCTGTATCTTCCGTGAGAAGTTCCCCACTGGCTTTACATATCGAAATTTACACGGCTTCGCGTGTTTTCTGGCACGGCTCTTGTTTTTTTCACACTGAGATCTAATAGCCCCCACTCTGAAGTACCACACGTCCAGTACATATTGTTTCACGCTGACGGTCATATTGATTGTCGCAAATACTTAGTCACAGTTGTTCGACCATAGAACAGCCTTCCTGTGCTGATGCCAGTAACTTTTCTAGTCTGCGATCATTTAAATTGACATTGTTAAAAATTAGGCTAATCTGTCTTAGAGTTTACCTAACATATATTCCAATATTGTTTATTCCGACTTGGGTGTTTTTACATGCATTTTCAGTTACACCTTGTAATTTTAATGCTTGTACTATTTATTCTCGTTTTGGCACTACCATATCATGATGTATGCCGTTCATGAAACAGCTGCCCAGTGCCCAGCCGTAGAGTATAGGTTAATGTCGCAGCGCTGACCTCGGCTCTCGGGAAACAACTATCATGTACAGCACTGACAGGACTTTCTAAATATCTCGGCAATACATAAATACAAGGCGAATGCGTCGAGAACGATGTAATGTGTAGCACATTTTTCTAATATTAGATAACTCCATGCAGTTACTGAGTCTGTGGACTGTGGAGGGGACTGCATAGACCTTGCTCTGCGGGGACTGCGCGCAGTTTTCCTTACCGGTATGCATGCGCACATACGTATATAGCTAGGCCTAACAGTGTTCTACATGCACTCAGTTGCATATTATCAGTTATAACTGAACTGCTCCTTAGAAATCGGCAAAAACTTTTAAAAACGTTATAACTCTGTGATCCCATATGACAAGACTGATCTCACGAGCGCATTAGAAGTCTGTTAACATATGCGCTATACAAATTAAATTAACGTATACTTTACGTATACTATATTATGTGTGACTAAGATTACAGTTATAGGGCCTACATAAAAGCATGCTTAACTTGTTTGCTCATATGTTACTAAATATAAGATACATGACATAACCACCACCTAGCATAGCTTGTCACCAACACTAGACACATATGATGCAAAGAGTTCTGCCAAATACAAAAACAAAAAAACCAAAAACCACAAAATTGTCATTCACACCAGCGTAGGGCCCTATATAAATAAAGGCAAAGAGTGGCTTAGCCAAGATTTCTGACTAGGACCTGAACCCAGTTGGGCGAGCGCAGAGAGCGAGAAAATGTTTTGCCCGTTTTTACTAAACTTATTTACATCTGAGATTGCTTTTTAAACCCTAAATGCATGGCCCGCTTGGCTACACCACTACAGGCAGACAATAATGTTAAAACATTTACTGTTAACATTCATTATAGTTACAAAAAACAGGCCAACCGACATGCCGTTTTTCAACTCAGACCGCAACAAACTTAATCGCCAATAAAGTCGTTAACGTTGCAGACATGACTGTGAATATTTCTTCCGCTGAATTTTTTGTTCATTTTATTGACATTAACAGCATGTGGCATTTCTTGCACATTGTACACATGCACGTTAACAAACATCATAAAAGGTAAATGTAGTCACATTATAGATATAAAGAGCTGATACAGGTCTCTAGGCAGTCAGCCCGCAGGTAAGACATTCATATACCCAATAGAGTGGTCGGCTAATGTTACTTTCTGCCAGGACTGTGGTTAACTTCCGAGCTGCCATACTGCTTGATAACAGAGGCGCATATAAATAATAATGCACAGTGAAACAGCCACGTGTGAGACCTGTGATACCTTGATCACGAGTCTGTCACCAACATGCAACAACTGCAGAAAGCATAGACAATTGGCCAGTTATCAAAATCAAGCACCATGGTAGTCGCAGTAGTAGTGGTAATATGAAGAACCCAAAATATGGAAGACCAGTTATAAACAAAAGTATTCACAATGTAACTGTTGCGTTGGTTTTCTATGCACACAACAATGATGTGCTGTCAAAAATCTACTTACAGAGCAGACATGAATGCTGAGACAATAAACTTAACTACAAATGTATGACATCTGAACTAGGCCATAACTATTGAACATACTTGAACACAACACTCAGAATTTGCACAAGATAAAAAAAATAACAATAACATATTTCTATAAAAACTGAAGTCACTATGGCTGCACTGGATGATGATGGATCAGCGAATATACAGGATATGTAAAACACACAATATACAATACAAAAATATTCCAGGCCAGAAAATCAAATCCATGCAATTTCAGTTCTGATAACAATAGGCTATACTTCATGAGAAAACATTTGCATGTGCTGTTGTATTTACACACACAACTGACTAGCATTTACTTCTGTTTAATAATAATAATAATAATAACCACATTTGTAGAGCACCATATGCAAAGCTTCAAAAGGCACATAAAACCATCCACTGTCAATCATTACTAGTTGCATTTCATAAAATACTTATACACACAAACACCCATATATACATGACAGTAATGCCATCTCACATTAAATCATAACACATGTAAAACTTATGCTTTGCATACAATTAAGCTATAAAATACCGAGCATTTCATGTGGCAGCAATACTCAAAAAAACAAAACCTTCAAAATCAATAACATATCCCACAACTTCACGAAAATCATGCCAGGCAAAACTGGAGACAGTTTACTGCCATTTATAGCTAGCTGCAGTAAGCAATGAAGTCAAATATTCAACAAAATGCACCAAACGCACTCAGTCAGTATGCAAATAAATGAAGACATTTCAACAACAATCTCAACAACAATTACTCGGACTTGGTTCTCAGCTCCATTCTATTGAGGTTGTCTGTGATTGTGTCTCGAGTCAGGTCTTCCACTGCAACAAATGACAAAACGCACCAGTTCAAAAAATGAACAGCAGCTTGGTTTGCATTTAATACTAGACTGTTATGAAATAATTTAGGTGTTTTCAACAAAAGACGAAATCGAATAGTAGTGTTATAAACAATCAAGAAAAAGTCAACAGATTTTGGACGATTTGTCATGATACAAGATGACAGACATAACAACAAATTTTATTCGCCAGAAGTGAAACACAAAACAAATAGAAAAGAATGAAATTAGAACTAGTTCTGGCAAGCTACCAGAGAGCAAAATGGCCATTAGTGCTGGCCGCCTATGATAAATACATGGATGACTGGAAACATATATTGCAACATAAATAGCAAATATCAGGAAGAAAGGGTTCTATGTATGTTGCTACAGCACACGTACGGGAATGAATGTAATTGAATATTGCAGAGGCAAGTGGAGTACAGAGGAAATGAAAATGGGATTGTCATGAGATGGGAGAGCAGGGAGAGCAGTGGATTATGACGTTATAAGGTTAACTTAATGCGTTTTAATATAGTTGTTAACATCCGAAAGAAAATCATGCTGAAGAAATGTCCTTAAGGCGGAATATTATTTAATGAACTCAGCATCACATAATGCATAATACGGTTATGGTAAATAAATAAAGTGCATTAGCAGACGTTGCTGACCTTCCTTCAGTGCTGAGCGACCTACATCGACTGCCTTGTCGATGGCTGTGTCGAGTTTTTTCTGATGTCGAAGGAAAAATGGACGAATTACACGCGTGTAGATGGTTATTGATCCATTCCAGGACACCGGCAGCATGCAGTAGATCAGGAACACACACTAGAACAACACAGATTCAGCACACAGCATCCTGTAACTAACATCCTCATCAGCCGATCGATGTTCGACATTATCATTATGTCAGTGTAACGCATATCAAACCCCAATGAACATTGAACAATCAACATTTAACTTCTTCCAAGAAACTGCCTGTGCACAAAAATTTGAACTTTGTACAGCACTGGCGTAGCTAGAGGGGGCTGATGGGCCTAGCCCCCCCCCCAAGCGAATGAGAAAAATATCAAAGCTAGCCATGTAAATTTGTCTGTAAATTTTTTTATATGCGCTATAAAAATGACAAACAATGACAAATTTGTCATCACCAGATCACCAGCTCAAAATGCATCAAAATCTGTTTTCGGCCTGGGCGGACCCCGCTGGGGAGCTTACGACGCTCCCTAGACCTCCTAGTCGGCTGCGGAGGGGGATACCCCTCCCATTCCCGTCCCCGCTAGATGCCTTCGGCGTCTCGAACCCGGCGCCTCGTTCTCAGGCCCCCTCAACACAAAATCCTTGGCTACGCCAGTGTTGTACACTGTACAGCCTTCCGTTCTCGAGTTACAAACAAGGTACAGACATATAAACAAACAGCAGTACTCCATGCCCCTTATAATGATCACGGTGTGGCATGCAAATTTACAACTCTCTGAATTCTGCAGTGAACAGCTTGAAGTTTTTTTTTGCTTTTTCCAGTTGGAGATGTTTGTGCCTTTTCTGGACCATTTTGCAGCAAAATTTCCATGATCGTAAATCATGGTAACGTTATGAACGCAACAGACATATATGGGTGCCTGCAGCTATAGACAAATGAGGCACTTCCACATGGAAGAGGCAAAAATGAGTAAATATACTATGCTTTACTTTAAAAAAAAACTACCACATGAACGCCCAGTAACTATCCATAAAATGCGGTTTGATCACAGATCATGTGAGAATTGTCATGTGTAAGCGGAAAATGATAACAGTAAAAGGAGTTAGTTGAAAGTAAAGTAGTATGGTGACGAGGTTCTGTGGACACCCATGCGCTCAATGTCTACACATGGGGTGAGAGCACAATAAATAAAGTGTAGGGGACATCAGTGCATAGTGTTCTCACCTTCAGGAACCAGTAGAGCGGAATCCAGGATAGAAGAATGTCAGTGAAGAATTCAGCCAGCGCGAACACACTATAAACGACCCAGTACGTCAGCCACTGCGTATCATCCTCTTTGTTTACCGACTCTATTGCCTTGACACTGCACATAAAGAAACCACTGATTTATAGTTATACTGTGTCCCAGAAAATATCACAGCATCATCATAGCATTCACAGAGTGGTGCAAAACAGCAAACCAACAAGGTTTTGTCATAACTGTAGAGATGTTAGGCCTTGGCTTTGGGGCCCATAGCCAAGGATGACTAACACCACTTGACTATCTTCAGCTTGAGTCTTAAGACTAGGCCTAGTTGCACGACAAGTGATCAAGTAAGTAAGTAAAACGTGGATTTATATAGTGCATATTAGAAAACCTCCAATGAGCTGTGATTTGTTTCAATGTTATACATGTAAATCACTTTATAACGTTTCACATAATCACAAATGAAACCTGGTAAGTAGTTTGATCATTTTAGTTTAGCCAGTTATTGGCCTTCGCCTTAAGGCCAACATTTTTGGCCTTGGCCTTGAAGCGCAAGGCCTTGGCCATGTATTTGAAGCCCAAGCCCTTGGCCCTGTCCTTGCTGAGGCTGGCCTGGTCTCAGCCTTGTATCTTCTGGCCTTGTTAACATCAATGTAACAACTAAACAACTACATACTACATTATATTACAAACAAACACTACTGAGTGTGCCACTGAAAGAATTTTGCCAGTCAGTCAATGTTTGATGAAATTATCAATCAAACAAACAAAAAAATAATCAAAATTGCCTAAGTACCAGAGCTACATGTATATCAAGGCCAGATAGCGACAGATAAATACATGAACAGTTAAAAGACAACAGTTCAGATGATGAGTTATCTATAACAATGAAAGTTGGTGGCTTACTTTTTTATGCACCACCCAGTATAATTATTGACATTCAGCATTAGTCAGATTGACAAATTAATTAGCTTCACTTCACTAAACTTAATTCAATATTTTTCAACAGCTGCCAATAATTTTGCTGTTATGTTACCTTGAATGTCAACACAGTGAATGCAGAAACTAAGAAGCCTCCTTTAGAGATAAAATATTATGATTTCTGAACTGGAAATCGGTTCTCAAAAGTCATTGCTTAATACTTATAAAACTAATGCATATCACAACAACTTACGACGCATAAGCGGGATATGCAAATCCAATCAAATTGCACACCAGATCAGCTCCATAACCAACCATCAAATACAGACTGACGAACGCTATTACACCTGCATCAGCAACAACAGACTTTACACTGATAACAAGAAGGTATATAGGGAAACACTACAACGCGGCCGATGCTCGGCATTTGATTTTCCCGATAGCATAGCATATAGGCCCCACTTAGATCTATGAGAGAGTTAGTGCTACCACTTTCCCCTACGGTGTATGCTTCTATGTTGTTAGAAATTGGTGGTGTCAGACAGGGCGTAAGTGAGTAGCTACAGACCATCTATGCAAAGCCATAAGGTATCTGTCGCGGTTTTGCCGCAGTTCTGAAGTTAAATTTTCATTTCTCCAATTTGGGGGAACGGGGCCCCCTATAGGGGTGGGCATTCGTGGAGTCAGTGACTTACTACAGATCGCATTACAAAGCCCTTTAGGAGTCTGTTATGGCTATGCCGCCGTGTTTAATTTAATTTGTTGATGATCCAAATTTTGGGGGAAGGGATGCCCCTAGGGCTGGATGATGGTACCGTTGGGTAAAGAGCTGGTAAGTTCCCAGAGGATGTCAATATAAACCACCCTTGTATCTGGTACCGTATTGGCCGCAATTTGCGATGCAAGTATTGAATGGGGGTTGCCAACCCCCAGTTTGAGGGAAGGAGTGGTCGTATGGGATCGGAGATGGGTCCCCTGAGTAGCCCGGGTACGACTTCCTACATGTATAGGCTCCCCATAGTAACTATAGGTCTAGCTCTTACCGTGTTCGCAGTTCTCCGGATGTTTCAGACAGACGGACGGAATTAGTCTAGCAAAAAGCGGCTTTATGCACTACTATTTGCATCGGCCGCCAAAAATTATCAATGGGCTGTTCGTAAATCAGACGCTCTTCTCACATTTTAATGACCTTTTCAGGGCATCATCCTATGGTCGAAAGGGAATCCAAGTTCGAAAACGGCTATATAGGTTGCTTTGCTCACCGTTGCTGATTTCACTGTTCTTTTCGCCATCGTCATAACCCGACCTCCCCTACCGGGTCGCAGTGAACCCGTCCGCAGCATTATGCAAGTCGTGCCCCGTGTGCGGCGGACGGACGGCAGGCTCGATCTGTATAGACGTGCGCGTGTGGTGAGAAAACGTTTGTGGTGGTCTCTAGTTCAGAAATTTTCATGGGGAGTATGGAGAACCAGAGAACACATTACACAACCCCTCCAAAATTTAAACCCTTTTGGTTTTAATCTTCTATCCAACTTACCATTACTGGCACTGTAAAGCCTAAACTGTGCTGATGTGCCGTTAAGAAACTGCCCACTCACTCCTCCAAAATGGGTCTGTTGGACGTCAATGCATTGAAACACGAGCTACTATAACGCCGAGTCCAGGCTTGCCCACAAAAATTTCGGAATGATACCTTTATGACAGAACACCTAATTCATAATAATAAATAGCTACAACGTCACTACGTCAGAGTCGCTTAATTACCACCGGTTGCACAGTGCACACCCCTATAGCCATCTTCGAACTTGTCAGCACTTTCGACCATATAGGATGATGCCATGAAAAATTTGTGACGATATATCCAACCTTTCGGGAGTTATCGTGTTGACAAACAGACAGACAGACAAACAAACACACAAACGGACACTACTAAAAGCAATAGCACCCTCGCTGCGCTGGTGGTAATCATCGTTGATATCATCTTCATCATCAAAATTCTATATCACGCTTTATAACTATCTCGACTGTCAGCCAGTGGCGTACCGAGGAGGGGGTTAGAAGTACTTAGAACCCCTCCCATTGGTGTGTGATTTAAGAAACAAACGTGTCAGAATGCGTCAAAATATAGTATTTTCAACAAAAAATATGAAAAAATTTTCTGGGGAAGGGGCACAGGGGGATACCCCCTCCCCACACCCCACACCATTCGGCGCATGCGGCACCTCGACCCCTCCCATTTTAAAATCCTGGGTACGCCACTGCTGTCAGCTGCACAGGTGAAGTAGTAGTTTAAATGCACCGTGAAAATTTTACCTTATTTGTTTTGTTCGGATAATAGTTCCCATATGTTTTTCAAATGTATTTTTATTTGCACAAAAAACAGCAAAGTAAAATGCAGTCTAAAGGGGGCTGTTTCTGTTCCTGATCTACGCTAGGACCGACTGATTACATTTTAAAATACATTCATAATCACGCGCTGAAAGTGAAAACTAGGCGATCGCACTACTCCATTTAATTGCTTCCGATAGGTTATAGGCCTACCGTCTGGCCGACTGAGTGACCTAGATCTGCTGGTTACTCACCAAGAGCAGCGTGAACGCGCTTCACTCCAGTTTTCTGTTCCAGCTGATCCATCTGCGCCACGAGCCAGAAGTCCTTGTCGTGCAGCAGCTCATCCAGCCGCTTCACCCATTCATCCACGGTTTTCCGCACTGCATCTGCCATGGTGCAATTTTTACGGCAAATACACCGCCGCCGACTCAGTATTTATGACCACCTGACATCTGACGCCGTCTCGTCGCTAGCTCCGTAGCTCGGCTTGGCCATGGCTTGGCAGACTCCGCCTGACGCGAGAGCCACTCACTCACCTTTGCGCCGATGGCTCACCGCACGCCGCGTCCCGGGCACGAGCTCTCAGCCGGGGGTCTAGGCCCCTCCAGGGGTCTCCTCCCACAGCTCCCCTTTTGCCCTAACTGTGAGGCTGTGACACGGATGTATACAAGGCTGCCGCATTATAAATAGTCGGGCCTACTGCTATTCGCCATGCATTGTTTCCATATGGTTGTTGTTTGCAGGGTTTTAACCACGTTGATAAGCAGCTCTGAAGCTTTGTTGAATTCGGACGCAGCGTAGTGCAGTTTTAGGCCTATCTCTTTGGCCGGCCGGGAAGTTTGTTTAGCATAAATCGTCAAGCGACACTCACAACATCACCCCTTGTCATTCCTCCTACATCTCCTGTCCTCTTCTATCTCCACCGGTTGCACAGTGCACACCTTCATCGGATTTGGCCTGCTGTGTGGGGCTTTGTCTCCCTGGGCTTGACCCACTGTGATAGGGCTTTTACCGTGCGACGCTCTGCGTTGCACGGTCTTTGTGATAGTGATTCTGTATGTCTGTCTGTCCGTCCGTCCATCCGTCTGTCACACTCGTGGACTGTGTCCACATGGTTCGACCTACGATCATGATTTCTTCACCACAGGGTAGCCCCATCATTCTAGTTTCTGGGGATATCACGATCATCCCAAAATTCGAAGGGGG
>Ga0209781_1000422_pt1 | contig 10914 bp, 7 predicted proteins | sample WorMetHERISLAND1_3_FD_187386 | JGI IMG/M metagenome (GOLD analysis project Ga0209781, IMG submission 187386) | Marine gutless worms symbiont microbial communities from Max Planck institute for Marine Microbiology, Germany - Olavius albidus HERON... | ecosystem: Host-associated > Annelida >...
AATCATACACTAGCTTTCGATTGGTGCCACTTTTGATGACCTTGAAGTACATTTGAAGGTCATTTTAGCCTAGGTTGTCATTTCCACGTCCATTTTAGCTAGCTTGGCATGCTTTCGCGTCGCACTGTCTCCCAGCAATAGCTGAGCTTCTTGTGGTCTTTATAGTCAAACCAACCGGCTGTGCTTCCATGTCCATCACTTCAAGTGCTAAGACAAGAACAGACAACATCTCGGTTTCCAGGTGCACTCGGCATTAAAATGCTTGGGGTTATTAATTACTAGCGTAGAGTAGGGTAGGTTCGATTCACCACCGGCCAAAGCGTTGTTTTATTGGCGAACTGCTGTTTACCAAGCTTGGTTGGCAAGCTAATGACAACGATAATAATTGACTTGATAGGACGGAGTGCATATAGTCTGAGGTCATTTTTATATCAGTAGCGTTCTGAGCCCTGTATCGTTGTATAACTAATAATGTAGCAGTAAAAATAATGTATGGCGACGAATTGATGATAACTATTAGCATGCTGTCTGCGAATGCACTGACATAACTGCAAGCAGTGTTTTAGGGCCTATCTATACTCTGCTGGCAACGCGTTTATCTCTTTATTTCAAATAGCATCGCTAATTGCGTTGTGGTCGGAATATACCGCTAAATACTGCAGTTATGTGAGCTTTTTCCAAAATAGGCTACCGGTATGTGCAAACCGGCTTCCTGTCTCCTTCACCCCCTTCCACCGACCACCGCCTCGCAACACTTCTGCAATTTCCAGGCTACGTTTTAGCACACCTTTCCCTCGCCCAACCCACGAACAAAAGAGTTCCAATCGTTTGTAAATTTCGCTGTCAATAAAATACCAATGTAACTCAAATTCACTGTGTTATTATTGTTGTCACCGTATACCGCTAGCCGGCGACGCGTTTCCGGTTGTTACATCATTTTTGTCCATAGTTCCTGATCCGTAATACATTCGTACTTGTTAGTTAGTTCTTTATATGATGCGTGTTTTAAGTTTTAACGAATTTAAGTAGTATATTGTGTTGTTTTTCAAAGACGGGTGTTTAATCTTGTTTATTTTGTTTTCGCTCACAGGTTTGTCAGTGATGGAGTCATCTGTTGAAATTCGTCGAGCTAAGCTGCTGTTGAAACTCTTCGCAATCATCATCTTCTGTATGACTCTCTGTATCGACAGGCACTTCGTCCACGGTAATTCGCGGGTACACCGTCTTTCGCACACAACTACCCAGCCTAGCCGTCCTCCGTGGGTAGACTTACTGAGTAGTGGTGCTGGTTATACGGCGACCGAGGGAAGAAACGGCAGAACGGGAGTCCGGACACCCTCGTCTTCCGTAAAATTATGCACATGAATCTGAGTAAAATCCATTTTACGCTGCTCAGAAAACTGCTTTAATTACGACACAAGTGCATGCAATAAATATTTCGGTTTGTGGACGAATTTACCCCAGACTCACAGGGCTTTGCCCCTGGATCTCACTGGGGTGGAGCTTCCAGACGGTGTACACCTCATTTCCCTGTTCTACTCCATCAGTAAATGCTAATAACGTATGATTTTACGTTGAGACGCCGTTTATCGTTTTTAGCCAGTTAATACTTTGTAACGATTAAGGAACATGTGTGTAGCCGTTAGAAATTTCATCCGAATTAGCTTAGGAGCATATTAGTTTAGCATGAAATGAAAATATTGAATTATCCTGCCATCATAAGTGTTCTGTGACTCATAAATGCGCCAAATCCGTTTTCCGTTGACGCTCCCCAGGACTGCTACAGTCGGTCACTGTGGTGTTCGGACTTTTCGTATCTTCCAGTAATTAAATTTGTTAAAAATGCATTTGGGCGAAAAATTGCAGCAAAATATGGGAAGGCATCGTCCAGTTTAACGCCGAACGAACTCAGTTTTTGGTTCCCAAACGAAGGTTCATCAAAATCGACTGAAAATTTCGACAGTAAGAATTCGCACAGATATAGACGGGGCCGTTGTAGGCCTATTATGCTATGACATAGGTAGCCAACGGCGCGAGAACGATTTTTTCATTGGGTGGGTAAGAATCAAGGGGCCGAAAGCGGCGAGATCGAGACGCTGAAGGCGTCGAAGGGACGGGAATGGGGGGAAGGTGTCCCCCTCCCCAGCCGACTAGTGGTCTGGGGGAGCGTCGTAAGCTCACTCAGCGGGGTCCGGGGCAGAGCCCCGGCCAAAACGGTTTTGGTGCATTTTCAGCTTGAAAAAATACACATGCGATGGCAATAAATTTGGTATTTTTGTTATATTTGGATGCGTAAAAGTTCCACTTGTTTGGTGTTTGGGGCATGGTCTCTGCCTGACCTCTGGCTACACCACTAGGTGGGCAGACACGACCAAGGCAAGGCATTTGATAACTATAGGGCTGGTGATTAAACGTAGGCCTAATATAATCGTTATTCAGTACACATGTACACATCAGCTCTAAAACTGGGTCACCAGGTGACGTCCACTGACCCGTTCTGTGACCACTGACCCGGTTTTATTAACACTAAACTAAAAGTCAAACTCACAGTTATTATGTAAGACAAACTGCAGACATTTTGTATATTCACAATTTGTTTTGCTAGTATCTCGTACGTAAATATATATAAGCCTACACGACGTGATTACACGTACAAACAACGGTGCACTTTATAGGCCTACACTATATATAAGGCCTACGTACACATCTTTCCAGCCACTAAAATAAGGGTCTTCTAATGGACTCCGTCCATCTGTTTTTGGAAGTTTTTTCTTCAGCCGAAAACTAACATTGAAAACTTTCAAAAACGGACTGACGTTCCTCGGCGGGTGCCACAAATTCCTTCATAAGTTTCTTTCGATCCAGTTTCAGTAAAATGTGATGCAAGTGTTACACGTTGTCAGGACTTAATACACATAATAGGCCTATACACATTATATAATGTATATCCCAAAAACATTGGGTGGGCAGAGTACACTGTCTGCCCACCCAATGTCATGATTGGGCGGGCGGCTGCCCACCCTGCCCCTAGGCTAGGGGGCAAGGTTCCCGCGCCCCCACGCTATATGTTCAATGGGACAAATCATAAAATACGAGTATATTGTTTGTAGGTGGAAAATGTGATAAAGACTGGGATTCTTTCTATGCCTGCCTTGGAGGTAAACAAGCATTCTTTGAGTCTGTTCGTTAGGCTACATGAATATCGGCGAACTTGAGGCATGGACACCTAGTAAAGTTAATTAAACCGTAATATCTCTGGCCCGCTGACCGATACGGTATTCGATCCTGCTATTTCAAGATTACGCCACCCGTTCGTTGACTAAGTTCTAAAGCTTATGAAGTTGATATTATTTATCCAGCCTATAAGTTCTGTTCTAATGCATTTGGATGTGTACGATTTTGACATTTAAGTGTGTAAGTTCTGAGCGTGCAGGATTCGTTTGGCGGCAAATTTTTTTACCAAATTTTAAATCTTTTTGTCTTGGTGAATTTGCACTTCACTGCAGTCTCGTCCCTTGCTTGTTACTGTCATGGCAAAGTTGTAAATTCGCGGAGTTTCTCGCTGCGTATATATTATTTGTCGAATTGTGTATATTATGTTTATTTCTTAATATTTTTTTTACCAGGTAGCCAGCTAGTTGCGCGTTCAGCGGCTATTACAATTGCGATTCGACTGCGATTCGGCTTCGATTCGACTACGACGAAAATGAACATGTTCATTTTTTTCGTCGCGTCGACTGGCGTCGTAGCCAATAAGAAGACAGTGGGCTGGACATATAATGACGTAATAGGCTGGTGTATGTTACGGTAATAACTAATAAGAATGGCATTCACGCTGACGGATCAACATCGGGTAGCATCCTTCGATTGTCGACGTTGGTATGGCCCTTTCACACACTTCCGAAGTAATATGTCGTCTGGTATGAATTCATGCATTCATTAACATACTGTCATGATGCCCACTTTGACGAGTCGAATCGAAGTCGAATCGCAATTGTAATAGCCGCTTTAACATAGCCTTTTCTGGCAACCTTCCACGTGTTACATAGGATTTGCTATGTGGATGTTAATTGTTCAATATCGTTGGCTTTAATAAACTTCTCTGTCACTCTCTTTGATATAGAAGTTCGTGCTTGTAGGAAATCGCCGCTGGCTACCGGATGATGTGCGTGACCGGCGTGGAGAGGTGACTGAGTGGAAAACACTCCCCGAGTTCTTGTCTCTGCTGTCCACCAGTATCCGCCGCGTCAGAAGTTTGGACGCAGTCGGCCAGCGGGGGAAGAGTTACGACGTCCCTTTGCCTTTGGGGAACAAGTAAAAGCATTGGTCTGAATTCATTACGTAAATACAGCGGTGCATACCGGTTTGAGTACTATATGTCTTTTATGTATTTTACAAACTTTTGTAATGCATTCCCGGTCCGGTGTCGAGTAGGCTACTCGAGGAGTAGGGAGGGCATAACAACCGCCACTTACTTACTTACTTACTTTGATGGTTCAAGGGTGGTCCGGGGGAGTTTGTCATCAGCAGCTGTCTATCCCCAACCCCCCTCTGTACCAAAAAATCGCACCGGATTTTTACGTTTTGCGTTGACCCCACTAGGCAGCTCAGAGGGGGTCCGGACTCCTGGACCCCTCCCGGGGCCCCGGCCACTGCAGCTATGCCACTGGGTAAATATGGACAAGATCGTTCGGATAAGTGTGATATGATCGGTCAATATATGCTGGAGAAATTAAACACCCGCAATATCCTCTCGGGGGCTCAATAGTCAAAACGCCGAAAAGTAAGTGAGCTTTCATGCAACAGTGCGAAATGTTCTTTTTCTGTATCTTTCGTGATTCCAGTGGCGTAGCCAGGAATTTGCGACAGGAGGTGTGTAAGGTCGTTCTCCCCTCCCCTCCCCTCCCTTCCCATCCTCTTCCCTTTCCCTTTCGCCTCCTTCCCCTTAGGCCCCTTAAATACAGCTAGGGGGTCTGGGGGAGCGCTGTAAGCTCCCCCAGTGGGGTCTGGGGCGGAGCCCATTTTAGCCTTAAAATCTGACATCTGGTGGCACCAATTTTACTAATTTTCTTGAGAATCAAATTGACCAGAGTGTATGTTTTACGCACAGACCTAAATAACTCCAAATCAGGTACACAAAAATTACTTATTTTCCTGACAGGGGGTGTGTACACACCCTACTCCCCTTGTATGTCTACGCCACTGTGTGATTCACCATGAATCCCTTTCTGATTGCCAAGGAGTGACGTTTGAGGCAGGTTTTATGCATAATTTTCACGTTAATGTTTTCTGTTACAGTAAATAGACCGTTGTAATTGCCGCTGTTTGTAATATTAGTCATCATTATTCGCCTAAATCCGTCGATGATTGGGACCGTTGCAATGTATTTATATTCACCAGGTGGCGGCCACATCTGCAAAGTCACGTTTTCGCTAATAACTAATTAAAGAGGTGGGTTGGGTGGGGAGGAGACAGAGGTCACACCGCGGGGGCCCGTGGAGGTCAACAGGGAGGCAGGGCCCGCGTCCGTGCAACAGGGAAGGCGCTAAAGGGGATGGCATACAGACGATTTGTCCATATTGTAAGATGTTGTCTTTTCTAATTATATTGTACCACTTTAACCATTAATCATATTGTATAAGCCTATCATAGCCCTATATCTAAATTTGCTATGGCGCCCCGGTTCATTGCCCAGAGGCGCCGTACAATATAGAGTTAAGTAAAACTAGAAACAACTATAAACTATAACTATAACTAGAACATAGGCCTATAAACAACTACAATAGTCATAAAATACAGAGTTGAAAAAGTAAGTTTTAAGTTTATTTAACAAATGGGTGTAACTTTGGCAGTTGTGGACAATACACACCCAGTTGCTTCGCCCAATACACACCGCCGACGCTGACGCGACGAAACTGTCGAGTTGCGTCGCCGTCGCGTCGGCGTCGGCGGTGTGTACATGAATTCGCAACTAGCTCACGACGACTACAGACGGATTCGGCGATGTGAATGCAGCCGTCGGCCGTGACCCAGTTTACAATTCTGCAGCCAATGGTATAGAAGTAGAATGGCGTAACATAATGACGTTGCATGTTTGTAAACATTCGAATCAGCCGTGTAGTGTAATATTCGTGAATTTTTATTACTTTTTCAACAATGACGTGTCATCACTTGTCAGCGCATGAAATTGGAAACTGGGTCAAGACTGCCGACGGGTGTGTTCACACCGTCGACGCGACGCAACTCGACAGTTTCGTCGCGTCGGCGGTGTGTATTGGGCATTAGGCAAACACCGCGAAGATGGCGCTGCAACAGGGGCGTCTATCCCTATCTACCGATGGCGACAAATGCGCCATGGTCAATTTTTGGGGGAATGAACAAAAAGTTACTTAAGCATGTATTTGCTTTATATATAGTCTTCCTATCATTTTCTCAAAGAATTTTCTCGCTCGCTACGCTCGCTCGATTGCGTTTTATCCTCAACTTACAAATGCAAGCATGCAATGTGTTTTACCAAATCCATTTAAATATTTTTTCTTCATTTTTTGGTGTCATTATCCCTGACTGCCAGCTTCCAAAGTTCACTGAAAACACGCATAAAATTGCACAAATTGCGTATAAAATATCCAAAAATTGTGGGGGTGAGGTGGCGGGAAAGGAGGGGGAGACGTGAGAATGGGGGGGGGGAGAGCGCCATGGTTGTTGGGGGATAGACGCCCTGATAACTGTTAACCTTGGATTGCAGAGTAAGGTTTTCTATTCGATTTATTCGATTACGCCCTGAATACCCTGATTCGCTTCTGAGAGGTTGGCGCTATATAAATCACGCACTTACTTATTTATAATTTATTACATTTAATATGTGAATGCTGATTTACATTATTCTGCTTAGCTTGCTAATCACAGTTACTGCGATTGTATGACATCCGAAGCGACAGGAATGGAATTATTGCCTCCTCTTGTGACCATGGCTTATGTTAAACCCTATCGTCATAACCGATACAAAGTATAATATAGTGTATTACACGAGTGCGGTATTGCCGTCGCCGTTAGCCATGCTATAGCCTACACGATATTAGGCGTTAGTTACGCCGGCGTGGAAATGAAGAAGGAAGGAAGTAAAGCTCCTGTGATAGATGATGCTCGTAGTTAGAACACTACTCCTCTCCACTCCACAGGCTGCTGCCCGTAAGCCGGCCGGACGTCAAAACAGCGGGCTAGGTGGACGGTATAGAGCTGGGCTGGAAAAACCGATTCGATTCGATTAGTCAATGATCAGAAGAAAACGAGTAAGTGTCCCGGCCCCAACTTCCTGTAAAATATTGAGTAGTTGATAATGCACACTATTTTAACAACCGTGGATGGATTTTCACGACATCGACTAATTCGACTCACTCAAAAGGCCAAAACGAATACGAGCGCTTCCTGGTAATAGTGTTTCCAACGAAAATATGGTGTATAAATCAGGCTCCATAGGCCCCGACTCCATAGGGGCGATGGGGGCGATTGCCCCCACGGCCAAAAATTTGAGGGGCGATGCTCCGAAGTCGCCCCACAGAAATTTCGTTATGTCGCTGTTGTACACAGCCAAAAGGTGCAGGCATTATGAATGTGAAAAATGTGCGCTAATTTCAGCCTGAAAATACACCAAAAGCGTTTTGCGGCCGAGCCCCACCGCACCCGCTGAAGGAGCTTACAGCACTCCTCGACCCCCCTGGCCCTAGCTGGATTGAAGGGGTAATGGTAGGCACAAGCGAAGGGGAGGAAAAGAGACAGGAGATGAGGGGACAGAGGAGGAAGAGGTGACAGGGGAAGAAGAGATGGGGCGGAAGGGGAAGGAATGCATGGGGAGGGAGGGCGGGAAGGGGAAGGGGAAGGAGAAGGGAAAGGGAAGGGGGAATCTGGCCCCCACGGTCATTTCTAAAAGTTGGTGCCTATGAATTCAGCAGCATAAGGGCGGGCTTGACCGGCGGCGGCGTCACCTGATGCGATGCGATACAGAAAAGTAAGCTGTGAGCTGGGTGGGAAAAGTGATGCCGAGAGACTTTGTCTAAACAAGTAAAGCAACGCGTAGCTATCGGGACCCGGAAACGGCCGTAATTAATTTCTGGTCGGCAGGTGGCATTCGCCGCGGGCCGCAGCCTGTCGGGTCCGGCGGACTCGACACGCTGCGGCCGCCGCCGCTGCTACTACTGCGGCCGCGCCGCTGCTACTACGGCTGCTATCGCAGCCAGAGCCGGAGGAAGAACCCCCCGTTCCCCCGGCCGGGGGGCCTCACGTATGCTCAGGGGCCTCATGTTACGTATGAAAAATTCTAGTTTTTTATGTGAAGATATTCGTGCATAATGAAACTTACCGGTAGCATTGTTACTTATTTAATATTTGAATTTCTCATTCCAGCATGTTTTACTCGGGTCAACGGCCAATTCGATTAGATACCGCTCTGTTACGTTTGTATTCGAATACCGTCGGTCTAATAAATCGTGCAGCTCTAGACTGTGCGCCGGAAATGAAACACCGGTTGTCAGCGGTTGTCGGTGTTCCAAGCCCTAGAATTGCAGCCGCTTCCGGCAAACACTAATAAGGGAAGCTCGGATTGCGGAGCCAGTAGCAGCGGCGATGTTAGCAATATCACGTTCTAAGCCATTTCTGTCTCGAACTCGAACAACATCCTGAGACGTGCAAATTTTACGTGCAGAAAATTGCTATTTTTACACTCGGATTTCTGGCAATATTTAACCAGAAATTTTACTTACTTACGATGTAAATATGAACACATAGGTTGTATACCCGTTTATTCGCACAAAAATGCAGATAACAGTACAAACTACAAGTATAAATGTACAAGAAATGACGACCGTAGGCTAAATCTCTCTAGCTGGACAAATTTTGCCAAGTATAACCATCGATTTGCAGGTCATTTCAGCCTAGGTTGTCATTTCCACGTCCATTTCAGCAATCTTTGGCCGGCTTTCGCGTCGCGCGGTCTCCCAGCAATAGCTAAGCTTCTTGTTAATGTCTGTGGCCGTCTCACTGGAGGGAAGAGAAATCTTGTCCGCAAGAAACTAGCGAACAGAGAGTTATTTCTGAAAGTGAACAATAAGTTTTGTGATTGACTTCATTTGACTGTCGAACATTGAACTGAAACTGAAACTGAAAAACAACAACTGAAATAACACTGCTTTGACTACAAGAATATGATGCCAAGTGTCGATGAAGTCCAGTCCACCTCCGCCGACAGTCAGACGACAGTCTACCGTTGTGCTCCATCAGACTGGAAAAGACCAAGCAGGGAGGCGTTATCCCAATCCGATTTCAGACTTAGCCTATAGCGATTGGCTGGTTCTTGCATGCTCATAAATGGTCCTTCTTCGGGCAACAGTTGTACACTGCTGTTAAAAGTTGTTTGTGTTGAATCAATAATTGGAAAACGAATGTCTATTGATAATCAATCGTCAGCCAATCGATAGCACCCCGTTGTCTGAATTCGGGTATGCATTGGGATAATGCAGCGGGGAGATGGCGTCACCCTTGGCTGGCTGCTGTCCGGGATGATCCGCCCCGTCCAGCGGCTGACTCCGTCGACGACGTTCCAAAGTGTCCGATGATCGCCGGACACTTTGGACGGAAATGACCCGTGACGTCACGCCTCAGTTTGTCGCACGCAAACTGCTCAACGCGTGTATTGATTTGCATCCGCCGGCCGAGCACCTGCCATACCGAGGGCACCCGGACCCCGCCCACACTATCACAACTGGGGAAAAACACTCACAGAGTGCAAACCTCCATCAGGCCACCATCTCGAATTTAAATAACGTGACCATTCGATTATTCTCCGTATGCCATTTCCTATTGGTGGTCCTTTGGAACCGAGCCTCTGTCTCTAACGGTTTTCGAGATATTTGCATCCAAGTATGTCTGGGACACGAACTTGACTATTTATTATCACGTGACGTCATCGGACACGTGACCATTTGGTTCCTCAGGAGTCATTTCCTATAGGTGCTCCGTTGTAACCGAGTCTGTATCTCCAGCCTTTTCGAGATAATGGGTCCTAAACATATTGGGGATCACATGGTCACATGACGTTATCGATCACGTGATCATTCTATTCACCATATGCCAATTCCTATTGGTGGTCCATCGGAATCGAGCCTCTATATCCAACCGTTTTCGAGATATTCGGGTCCCAAAATGTTAACGAACCAACGAACGAACGTAACTAACAAACACGACGGATCGCAATACCTCCTGGTGGAAGTAAGTTACACTATACAAAGCAGCGACTTGCTATATCTGGCAACAGAATGTTAACGGTATAAGAACCTATTAACTTAATTACCACCACGCAGCGAGGGTAGTATTGCTTTCCGTGTGTGTGAGTGTTAACACGATAACACACTCCTGAACCATTAGAGTTATCATCACGAAATTTTCAGGACATCATCCTATGGTCGAAAGGGCGGACAAGTTTGAAAATGTGCGCGGGTGGTGAGCAAATGTCTCCGATGTTCTAGTCTGTGAGTGAATATAAAACAATGGTATAGTGTAGTTGTTCGCGCAATCCACCCCGCGGGTGGGCCGGCCGCACGTGCGCTTGTCGTCCGGCTAATATTCCGGCGTGCAGGACGAAAACCAATTATCAACGAACGGCGAGCGTGACCGGAAGCTGGGAAGAAATCCGCGGCGAATGCGTGCCGGATAATGTTCGCGTTGACAGGGCCAGTAATACCGGCCTTCTGTAGCACGCAGCACTCACTGACGCCAACTGCAGGGGCAGGCAGGCAGGCGCTGCCGCTTTGCTGCTGAACGCGGCATAGGCGACGACTCCACGGGGGTTATATATACATCTTTATTTCGCCAAGCGGCAGCACAAGTAAACAATAGAAACAAAAGAAACAAAAAAGATAAAAA
>Ga0209781_1000423_pt1 | contig 10891 bp, 4 predicted proteins | sample WorMetHERISLAND1_3_FD_187386 | JGI IMG/M metagenome (GOLD analysis project Ga0209781, IMG submission 187386) | Marine gutless worms symbiont microbial communities from Max Planck institute for Marine Microbiology, Germany - Olavius albidus HERON... | ecosystem: Host-associated > Annelida >...
ATACAGCAGTCAATTAACGTCACAGCACTATGCCGAGACTTAAGCACTGATTCACTGGCAAATTAACGTCACTCATTTCTTCATTCTGTCGCGTCTGTTGCGACAGAAGTCCTTAATCTGTGTCCATGGTCGAGACTTAAGCACTGGTTCGTTGTCAATACAGCGATCAATTGCGGCCTTCCCAGGAATAGATCCACTTGACATCATCACAGCCAGATGACGTAACACAGCCGCTTGTTCATCATGGGACCACGGCTTCTTATCACCTGAAACATTAACAAGAATGCATGACGCAAAAATAAGTGCGTACAACAGTGAGGCAAACTGGTTGCAAAGTCATGGCCACTTTTGTATATCCAAGACATCTTAGATTTCTAAATTCAAAAATTGCACCATTAGATCGGCCGACCCCGAAAACCCCATCATATAGACCATAAGCCGTGTATACAATCTGTATTGTATACAATCAGAATCACGCTAGTTTAAGTATCTGAAAAAATGGCGGCCATCCGCCATCTAGCTCAAGTTCATCCAAGGTCGTCGACCTGGTTGCAATCGACAGCTTATATGCAACTTACAACTCGTAAAGTTTTCGAGATATTGACACATAAAGCTACAAAATAGCCAGTTTTCTCCACCTCGTTTGATGCCCCTGCTCAGGGCCACCCGTCAAAATTTGTGGATGAAACACACCCTGCAAAAACTAGACAGATAGATGGTATGCGTGATCCTAACTTCAACCATTCCTGACTGATCCACCCGTGTGACGGACTGACAGACAGATTTGCTATAGCATATAGCGCGCTCATTGCTGTCGCGCACTAAAAATACAATCACATCATTGTGTATGGCAAATTTTCTTCTACCATTTTATGGTGAATTAAAGTTGTCTAAATCACAAAGAAACTGCAGATTCAGCTCTCCAAGTTGAAGATATTCACTTCCATACAGCATCATACCGCATACAATTCACCATCTTTGGGCCTACATTACATCGCCTAAGAACTCTAAAATGCATTTCAGATGATAAAAAGACATACACTTCTTGCGCTGTTTTGACATACACTTCTTGCGCTGTTTTGACACATGTGGACTAGGAATGTACTCACTGTCATCATCATCATCATCCGCATTATCCGCATCACCATCATCTGTAGCAAGCGTACAACACAATCAACATGCACTGAGACATGCTTAACATGCACATCATGTGTTTATGAGGTGCATATGGCAACAAGCTACCATGGCAGTACAAAGCCATCCTGCATTGTTGCCATGTGACCTCGACCTTTTTACCATGTAAGCAGTCTCCCAAGTGCCCCTGTCCTAATGCATCATGATCACCCTACAGAATTTGGCGTTTGTGGCGTCAACTTTTTGCTGGCATGGGACAGACAGGCACATGGACAGACGTGCTGCAATATGTAACAGGGCCTCCCTCCTTACGAAGAATGGCCAATAATAATGCAAATAATGAGTTATGCACTTGCTTCAAGAAAGTATACAATAAGTGTCAATGGAGACAACATGACAGCATCAAGGGAGCAGTGGAAATGACAGTGGCTCTCTACCACCAGCAAAGATAAGTGAAACACATACAAAATACACGGAGGCAGATGCTGCACACAAACTCATCGGCTGAAATAAACAATTATTTTCTGCAAAAAAAATTTATAGGCTAGGCCGGAAGAAATTATCGCGCTGCGCGCTCCAGCAGTCACCAGGTGGCAGAGGCTACTCCCCTATTGCTGCTGCTGCTACTACGCGCATGGTTCACTGTTGTTCGCCAGATGGCACTGACATGAATTTTCTGTCTTGAATTCTGTCATGAATTCTATTATATCACACGCATACATAAATGACCTTGACCTCAACATGAGTCCCTATGCCAAGTTTGGTCTTGATCGGCCCAGCCCTTCGGCCAGCCATCGCCCGCATACAGACAGACCGATAAACAGACACAACGACTTTTACATGTTAGATTAGATGTAGGCTTAATATGACGACTTAGTTAAATGGCTACCAGTGAGAAGAATTTTTAACTCCATACAGTTTGCCTGCCTATGACACCGATGAGTATTTACCGCGCCTAAAACTGATGCCAACAATACACATGCATGCACACACAAACAGTAAAACACTGTTAGTTTCGTAGTATGCAACTACACTTCGCAAGAACTGTCAGCAGGAATTAAACCTCACATGATAAATTGTAAACTGAATACTGCAACTACTAATTCATGATATTTGCAAATCTAAACTTACTATTCATCAACAAGTCAAGTCAAGTCAAGTCAAGTAAAATTACTACCTGAAAAGGATTTTGTAACAGTGCGTTCCAGAAGGCCCTTGGCTGGTGGTGGTTTCGGTTTTACTAGCAAATGCACCACATCAAAGAAACCAGTCTTTAAAATATTATTTATACAACACGGCAATTATTCCCATATCATCTAGTGGTACAATGAGTTGTGCATCTCTTCCAGATGCAACTTCTGTATCACCAATCATGGAAGCTGAATATGAGCCAAAAGACAGTATGAAGAAGTCCCGGATATCTAGTGAGACAAGGTTGAATTGGATTGAGTAAGGTTTAACGTCCCCACCAACACAGCATAGGTTATACGGGAGGCAGTTTTTACAGATGTGAAGACCCAACCAACAGTATCAAAGTACTGAAGGAAAATGGTTGGCCAGCCACCGGAAGAGGATGTAATCTCACCAGGCGCTCCCCACCATGTTACAAGTGAACCTTAAAAAAGAAAAAAATTAAAAAAAACCGTATCACAGTGGGTCCAACCAGCGAGATGAAGCCCACACAGCAGGCCGGCCTGTACAAGTCCTGTATAGGTTGTACAACAATAGATGCTACACAACACTTGAGTAACACAGGACTTGGAATAATGTACCCTCTTTGCATCTAGCCAACATAATTGATGAAATATGCTAAAGTGTGGAGGCAGCCATAGCAGCTTTAGCACTGCAGGCATCAGGATGACTGCAGTCCCAGGGGGACCACGAAGAGGCGCTGCCAACTTGCGTACTGGGAATGGAGAATGACCAGTACGCCATTCCCCATGACGGACAAAGTATAGGGTGTTCAGGAGCGGTCAGTCTGCTAATGTTCTACACCAATATAAATAAATAAATAAATAAATATAAAAATATCACTTAATCAACATTTAACAGTAGCAGCAGTAGTAGTAAAGTTTAACGTCCCACAAAACACATAACAGGCCATTTTGCATATGAGTCTTTCCAGGCAAAAATAAAAAAAAAATCAGAAAAATTATGTACAATAAACGCAGACAAAATATATTCTACACAGCTGCCGGTGCATTAACTTCATATTCACTTCCATACAGCATCATACCGCATACAATTCACTATCTTCGGGCCTACATTACATCGTCTAAGAACTCTAAAATGCATTTCAGATGATAAAAAGACATACACTTCTTGCGCTGTTTTGACACATGTGGACTAGGAATGTACTCACTGTCCGCATCATCATCATCATCATCATCCGCACCATCATCTGTAGCAAGCGTACAACACAATCAACATGCACTGCTCAGGCATGCACTTAGGAGACTGCTAGTGCTTACATGGTGAAAAGGTCGAGGTCACATGGCAACAATGCAGGATGGCTTTGTACTGCCATGGTAGCCTGTTGCCATGCACCTCATTGTGTCTATGAAGTGCATATGGCAAGCCATCCTGCATTGTTGCCATGTGACCTCGACCTTTTTACTACGTAAGCAGTCTCCTAATTACCCCTGTCCTAAGGCTTCATGATGATCACCTACTGAATTTGGTGTTTGTGGCGTCAACTTTTTTGCCACTGCAAATAATGAGTTATGCACTTGCTTCAAGAATGTATACAATAAGTGTCAATGGAGTCAACATGACAGCATTAAGGGAGCAGTGGAAATGACAGTGGCTCTCTACCACCAGTCTGCCTGCCTATGACACCGATGAGTATTACCGCGCCTAAAACTGATGCCAACAATACACATGCATGCACACACAAACAGTAAAACACTGTTAGTTTCGTAGTATGCAACTACACTTCGCAAGAACTGTCAGTAGGAATTAACCTCACATGATAGATTGTAAACTGAATACTGCAACTACTAATTAACGAAATTTGCAAATCTAAACTTACTAGGCTATTCATCAACAGAAATTACTACCTGAAAAGGATTTTGTAACAGTGCGTTCCAGAAGGCCCTTGGCTGGTGGTGGTTTCGGTTTTACTAGCAAATGCACCACATCAAAGAAACCAGTCTTTAAAATATTATTTATACAACACGGCAATTATTCCCATATCATCTAGTGGTACAATGATTGTGCATCTCTTCCAGATGCAACTTCTGTATCACCAATAACCATGGAAGCTGAATATGAGCCAAAAGACAGTATGAAGAAGTCCCAGCTATCCTGTGGGACAAAGTATAGGGTGTTCAGGTGCAGTCAGTTGCTAATGTGCTACACCAAAAGTAACATCTACTGTACACAGCTCCTGATGCCCACAATTTTGTTGTTGCACAATATGCAAAAACTAGTTACCTAGTATTTCCAGCATAAACTTACATAAACTGGCTGCATATTGAACATTGGCACACATTTCAAAGCCATAAGCATTTGACTCTATGTTTTCAATACCCTATGACTAGGCTTCAAAGCATTTTGCCGACAAAAATGCCGTGTCAAAAAGTATCGCCGTTGAAGTACAAAGCAGCAAGACTTGCAAAGCTTGCTTCACTTGGCTGATGTCTCTGCAGCTTTTACCTCTACAAAATTAGACTAGCGATTAGAAGTCTGCCATTTATAAGACTGAACACTCACATTACATTTAAAATTAAGACCTCTTCGTAAATACCACATAAAACAGATTTGTGACATACATATTTTCACCTTAGCAAATGTGCTACGTCACATAGATATAGGCTAGCAGAAATAACACGGACTTAAGTGGTGTCCTACAATTAATATTAGATTACTAGAATCTACATCTTTCACATAAGGGAAGTTCATACAAAAATCAAAACTGTTATTTACTGTAAATCACTGCATATTTTACAGTTAATTAACTTTCACAAATGTCATTAAGTAGTACTACCACAACGAGGAGTACATCTGTCATTCGGCTTGCGTCTCCCTACAATACACATGAGCAAGTATCATATACAGACACAACCAGTGATGTAGTCAAGCAATATTTTTCAAGACCAAGGCAGTCATCAAGGCTGCCTTGAGGCAGAGGCTAGATGAAGGCAGCTGCAGCCTAGGCAAGACAAGAAATCTGATCAGAGAAATTATCAAAGAAAATAATTTGCATTGCTTTCAAAACGCACAAAAGTCATACCTTTCTTCTCATCACTACGTAACATTAAACAAAGTCTGTGACACTTGGCCATTATAAGCCGAAAGAATAATCCAAAGACGGATGTGAGCGAAGGTAGAACAGATTCAAGACAGTGACAAAATCGAGGCAGGAAAAAACTGTTTCTAGGCATGCCTTGAGCCGAGTAAGCGGCCCAAAGACTACATCACTGGACACAGCATTTACATAATTCATTCTGTTAATCATTGCATACTTGATAATTTAAAAGTAACTTCATGAAACTCGTATTCGACTGCACTCTGCAGTGCAGATCATCAGTTTTCTAATGTTTACTAACGGCATTAAGTATTTTACCATCACATAAAGTCAAGTCACCATCGTCGCCACTGTTACTGTGCTGGTCACCGTCCTTGCGTCTTCCTACAACATTCAGCATAACAATAAGTTGTACAGTGCTAACAAGTAAACATTGGAGTCAAGTCACATGACAGTTACTGTAAATGTCATTATATTGAGCTGCATTCTATACTGTTCAGTAAAAAGAACATATGTGAGAAATGTTAAGCTTATAGCCTAGTTCAAGGATATCATCTGCAGTCATCAAGTCACATTTAGTACGGTGTATTAATATGCAGACGTGTAGTCATGTAGTTCACAGAGATCAGGCAATCGGCGTTTAGTCTTGCAAAAAAGATTGTAGTTCTAATACATAAATTAATACATGTTTGCATAATACAAGCTTAGCCGCTACCAGTCGTTAAAATTATGACTGACTGAGTCACATTCAAATATGACTGATGGCTGCGACTCAGTCGCATAAATGTAACTGACGGTGACTTAAAGAAATATGACCACTGGCGGTGGCGGCCGGCAGCTCCGGTGTCTACCAACCAGTTTAAATACAAATGCAACTTGAGATAACTTATTAAGATAACTTAAGATCACTAATCACACTGCATTTCGTAGTTGATAAAAGTAACAATAACACACAACAGTAACACACACAGTCTTATATAGTGTAGTTGAATACAAAGAACACTCTCACACCTAGATATGCTATTATATTGTTGCAAATGATCTTCCAATCTACCATGAGTCAAAAAGAACGACTGCTACTTGCCACTATCAACAACGTCATCATCGGTATCAGACTCGTTGCTATCCAAGTCTGGGCCAGAGTCAGTATTAGTTTCAGATGAAGACTCTCCAAGTGGCAGCTCTAACACAACAATGTTAACAAAGTATGCACAATGCACTCACCACACACCATGCCCGCAAAGTGTCACGTCACTTTAGAGACTGATATTACATACATTACATTTAATAAATTTGTAGAGCGCGTCTACAAGAGTTTTTAGTGCAATACAGTAGTGCTGCAACTACAATAGTTAGTAATGACAAAAAAGAAATGTTTTAAGTTGACGCCTAAAACAGTCAAAAGTCACGTCCGGCGACTTTAAGTAGTCAGGTAGAGAATTCCAGCAAACTGGACCATCCACACAGAATGCACGGGAACCGTAAGTCGACAGTGTGTAGTGTGGTATGACCAAGTCATCAGAAGACGCAGACCGAAGCCTGCCACAACGACCTGCTGATGTAGCAATGGGGAAACACAGCTCTTTCAGGTATGCTAGAGCCCTGCCGAACAGACACTGGTATAGTGTTGTCGCAACTTGAAATCTAATCCGTTCAGTAACATCCAACCACTGGAGGTCATGATGTAAAACACTTGATAACCCAGTGTCAAACTTGATAGTGTTGGTTATGATACGGGCAGCTGCGTTAAGAACGCACTGAAACATGTCTGTGACTGAACGAATGTGATGACCCAATGAGAAGACTGGGACAGTAGTCAACACGGCTGGAAACAAAAGTGTGAATCAATGTCATAATAGATGCTGTGTCTAGTGACTGACGGACGGAGCGGAGTGGACGGAGCTGGTGGAAGCACTGGCCGCTGACTGCTGTCACATGCTGATCAAACGTCAAGTCTGTAGAAATCAAGATGCCGAGTAGATGAACCTTGTCAGTAGAGGTGATTGTGTCCTTGCCGATCCCGATAGATGGACGAGGATGCACTGATACAGTGTGCCTACTGCCATCCGTCCCATATGATTTCTAACAATTATTTATAACAAGAAGCATATCAAATACCCTACAGGGTTGACACAATAATTCATAAGAGTAAATTGTTCAGAAAATAATCTACAATGCGGTTCAACTGCTCACAGTTCTACATCATAACTGGTTTATAATAATATCTAAAACATTAAAAATAAACTAGAAGGCGCTCAGAGTCCATATATCTGCCACAGCAGACAATCAAGTATTCTACAATTCGCAGGAAAATTGTGCAATGCCACTGTAAATTTATATCAATATAGACTACACAATAGCCCCCTAACGTTCTGCAGAAAGTTTAAGACAGAGTTGAATGTATATCGCTGATCGTAAATTTAAACTCTAGTAAGAAGCTTTCCAAAGCTGTGTGTGCATTCGACTTACATCACTCACAGCCAGGTCTGTTCTCACTACCATAAGCAGCAAGTGGCCTTAAGAGTTATAATAATAGTGACAAGAAATTCAGCAAGGCTGACGGACCAGCGCAATAGCTATGCAGTTAGTTTTAGGCTTACTAGTTGTTACCTCTAGTTGTTGCCTACATACGAGATCGAATACGTTTAACTTACATACTTACTTCCATAGCCTTACTTAAAGCAGTGAACACGTTTTCGCCGTTTTCGAAGACATCACTCGTTTCACACCCATTTTCTACAGAACCCCACGAATATCTGCATAAACTTTATGTTGCCAGAAACTACACTCCCTGCGCTACATTTTTGCCACTTTACTCTTTAGTCTTGGGGCTATCCGACAGTGAAGGAATGGCGATCCTAGCGTTGTTCATTTTGATACAATACTGGACTGTGACAGACAGACAGACCGATAGACAGACATCTGTGCTCTAGCATAGCATGCTATGCTATTGCGCTGGTAAAAATTCTTAGCTTTATGATAGCAGTAACATAAACAATATGACTACACACAAGACTACAAATCTGCTCTTAATGGCTTAAAACAAGACTTCCAAGCGAGTAAAACTGTATAGAAGTTGCATGTAGGAGTATATAGGATTTTCTAACCATCATCAGCAGACACGTTTGACCCAGTAGATTCATATGCTTGAAGGTTGTTGCTGTTCACGGCAAACAGTAACTTACTGACTTTTGCTAATTCGATGGTATTCTGTGGAAGTCTATAAAATTCGCGGTGTATGTTTATGTCATGGCCAAGAAATTTGGCAAGGCTGTCAAGTTCGTTATTCTGCAAATTCAAAAACTGAGCCATCGTGGCAATCTGCTTCCTGAGCCCAGTCGACGTGAGATAATTCGGATTCTCTGCTCCGCATTGCAAGGAAAACTTTCTCAGATGTTTGCATGCATTTATGCATGAACTTCCTTTGGCAAATACGTACTGATTCTCTGGTGGAATGCCTGCAACTGATCGAAATTGCATCAGGGTATCCAGATATCCCCTCATTTCTGCAGTAATCAGCAAAGCCACCTTTTTGCCTTTCTTTCCTCTAACTTCAATCCGGCGCAAGTTGGATGCAAGATGCCTCTCAAGTATGGACAGATGCTCCAATGTGTCTTGCTCGACAACGTTTCGGTCAATCTTATCATAGTCACAACACCTTAGACGCTGTACCTCTCCAACTCTTTTCCTGTTGAACACAACAAGTGTTACAGCCAGTGTGCTGCACAGCTGCATCCAGGTTGAAGTCTTGTCTTCTGCATCAGACTTTAATTCCTCTAAGCACAATTTCGCCTTCTGGTCCAAAAAGTTCAATAACTTCTGAACGTCAGCAGCAATTGGTACCAACTGAGGGCGGTTGTACTTGCGTTCAGACAAAGTGCTCAACGCATGTGTGGTGATTTTTGACGAAAATTGTTTCTTGCATAGTTCAGAGAAGTTGGCTGCATCTTTCTGCTTAACTGAGTTGTCATCAACTATGGCATCTGTCTCTAATATCTCGGCACATCTTCTAAGTGTCTGCGTCAGTTTAAGTGCCAGTGATGGAACAGAGAACTTGTGGGTCTTCTCATCATATCCAGCAGTCACCTTGACAGCCTTAACCACAACTTGAAACATGGATGGTTTTATGCAGTCCTCCAAACATGTGCTACCTTCAGTTTGCTCTCTGACCGACAACAGAAATCTAGCGACCTCTCTCAGCTTGTTACTGATAAAACCATGCAGATGATCATGGTGTCCGTGTTTCTCATACAAAGTTTCACCGAATTTAACAACCAGAGGATCATTCTTTGCAACAGCAGCAATTCTGTCATCATTCATTTTCGCCAGCACATTCTCTCTCAGCCCTGAACTCACTTCTTTCATTGCTGGAGTCATTAGCAATGAGCCACAACGAAGATGTCGACCACCAGACTTCTGTTTTTCTGGAAACTTCATACTGCAACGTGCCATATGTTTCCACAGCTCCGCTTTCACATATGTGCCGAGACATAGTTTACAAATAACATACTCTGTCACTGGTTTTCCACGGTGAGTTCTTTTGCATGGAACAATGGTCCCCTTGGACTCACGAAGAACACTCCTGTTATGCTGAGAGTTGCCCAAATTTCTTAACAGTAGCAATGCCTTCTTTCTACCATCTGAGTTCTTTGGAAAAGAGAATGCCAACTGGACTTGCATTTCATCATGATGCTGTTGCTGTAGATGACGTGGCAATTTGCTAAACGACTTTTCACAGTATGGACAAAACTGTTTTTTGTCCCATACTCGTTGCACTCTGTTTCCAGCTGACGTACACTGAACAGTAACATCCATGTCTTCATGTAATACATCCATGTCTTCATGTAATCTTCTGCTCTTCTTCTTGTGCTTTCCTTGATCAGTGACTTGCGGTATTGTGACTTCACTTATTATTGGAGACCCTATACAGTTAAAAAAAGACAGTGATCAATCACATAATACACAGTGGTGAAAGAATTTGATCACGGTGCAGCATCGTCACAGACGAGAGACAAAGAGACGGACGACATCCAATCTAACAACCGTATCCGTAGGTATAATAGTAATAGGTAGCTCAATACTATCAAAATCATTAATAACTCCACTGTTTCACGGTGACTTCACATCAGCAGTCCACAGACACTTTGTCCCTAGAGTGTGTAGTGGGTGGGGTACAGTAAACGAATCCATGACATAATGCCCCCAGGACACAATGCCCCCGGGACAAAATGGTCCCCAAAAAATTGCAGGACGAAATGCCTCCAGTAAAGTGAAAGGATATTTTTTTAAATTCTGTAATACTGTAAAACACTAGAGTGCAACAATGGTTATCAGATGTTTGAGTGTATAAAATGTGAATCAGTCAACGATTACTTATGTTGTCATATTTGGCAGATGCTATATGAAATACCCGTGCAAACTGACTGTGAAGTATACTCAGGGTAGACAAAGACATAATTATGGACAGTGAATAAGTCATGTAAGAGCAAAGTTCAAATCAACAGCCAA
>Ga0209781_1000424_pt1 | contig 10876 bp, 4 predicted proteins | sample WorMetHERISLAND1_3_FD_187386 | JGI IMG/M metagenome (GOLD analysis project Ga0209781, IMG submission 187386) | Marine gutless worms symbiont microbial communities from Max Planck institute for Marine Microbiology, Germany - Olavius albidus HERON... | ecosystem: Host-associated > Annelida >...
AAATCCAATTAATCAGACGCCAGTTAATTACTCTGCTCTACTCTATTGTTTTCTTAAGAAATTGTCCAAAGTCATTTGGGTGATGCAGCGGCCTTTTCTGGTCTAACATTAACGCAACGCGCTTACGTTTAACACTCATTTTCCTACTCCAATGAAGTGCTAAGCCTATAGCAGTAAGACAGACGGCTGACGGCTATAGTCTGAAGCAAGACAGTGTGACGAGACCATGCCGGTGACCTAATAAGAGACAGTCCAGTGTTCACTGGTTGTAAACAGATCAGATTACACGTGCAGAAACACATGCGCATTGAAATTTAATTGCCCTCCCCCACTCGGCCACTCACTCAGTCACTGCATTCCAGGACGGCCAACGCACTGGAAGATGGCGTCTGAGCGTGTGACTGGGTGTTAATTGCTAATCTATTCATGCTCGCCGACCGACCACGCTGTGTTGGCCGGCTGGTCCATTGTACAGTCCGTTGTAAGCAAGGCATTTGTTGGCTTGCGGGCCAGAAGTGACGTCCGTAATAACTGAGGGTCTGTTATAGCCCAATACATTATATCCAACAGATGTCCTATGCTAAACAATAGGAAGCTGGCGGGACCGTAGAAATCAGTACGTTTTAACCGAGTGTACGTTTTTAAGCGAGTCCGTTATAACAAAGTTTTACTGTAGTATACAAACTTACAACACAAGACACACGTAAATAAAGATCGATACAACATACAAACAAACCTTAAAGCCAACTTTTTAACAATGATTGTATGTATCACAGAAGTTTGTCGAGGAGTTTCCAAACAGAAATTGGTCTCGCGTCATCTTTGAATATGTTGCTGAATACAACTGTTCAAAGTAGAACTGTCGATTGCAAACTCCGCAGTAATGCATCTTAAAATTTTAATAACACTGACATTGTTGTGTGTTTCTCTGAAAGAGTATATACCATTTCTCGTAGATCTGTTTCAAAGTTTGCATCTCAGAACTTTCAGAAAAAGTTTTTTGTTAAATGACAGCACTTCATTTTGGGGTCCACTTTTTTATAGAGGAACAGTTTACCGCGTACTCCTAGTTTCAATTCTTAGACCCAGAAAGTGTCCCCAAGTGCTACAAATGTTGTTGTTGTTCTTCTTGTGCTTGTTCTTGTTACCAGATTTTAAATTCTCTAAAACTTTGTCAATATGCAACCAATTGTAATTAAACTCTGCACAGACATTTGTGACCATTTTCCTGATCAAGTTACTGTCTTGGATTTTTAAGTTAAGTCCTAATTAATCAGTACCGGAAATTAGCTAATTACGTTTTTGCCAGTCGTATGGTGCCTCTGGCGATTAGATAGAGAAATTAGCATGCTGTGACTGGTAGAGTGTATACTGTATGCATACTATATGCAAGAGTTGTAACAGCCAGCTGTTGTACACACCGTTTCTGGGTCTATAGTACATGTGTACTTGTTGTTTAATTGGCCAATTGTTCGTTGTTAATGCACGTAAGGCCAGTTGCCATTGTTGAAGCAAGACTTCTTATAGGCCAGATTCCCTTCCCAATGCCAAACCAACAGCGTAAGTGCTGAAGGATTTTATGCCAGATACACAATGAGACTAGAGTGTTGCACGGGAGTGGGAGCGGTATAATCCCACGGGATTCCCACTGGATCGGGATTACATTTTCTTGAAATCCCGCAGTAACAGTGGTAATGGGAGTCTGTTTTGCAGTAATCCCGTGGTAGCGGGATAAAATGTTATGGTTTGAATGCGTTAGAGCTGTTTCACGATTACGCACTATATAAATTTACTATTGACATTGACATTGACATTTGTCCCGTGAGCTTCCACATCAGCGGCGAGTGCCAGCAACATGCATTATAGATAGACTACAGTCTGAAGTATCTATTGTCCCACCACTGTTGCCAGATTGCCATTTGCCACTCTCACCGTCTCATAGCGACGACACCGAGACTGACCAAGTACAGCGACTAGCCAGGCTTGTGTTTCAGTAAACAACCCACCACAGCGCAGACACCTGTCAGCAGCGGGTGTGGTAAAATTTAACGAGTCACGGCGTGACGGCGTTACCTCTGCCTGCGGGACTAGGATGGGATCGGGATGCAAATGTATGGAAGTGGGACGCTAGTGGGACCCAGATTGGCGGGAGCGGGATGGGCATAACTTGTCCCGTGCAACACTCTAAATTAGACTTAAAACTTATGAGATACGAACCATTATATGGTAACAAAAAATCAGTAACAATACCTATTCAATGGCATCTCTCTGTCGCTATTCACATCTTTTGCCTGCTACACATTTGCCATAAATGCCCATAATGTATTTTAATCTAACGACACACTCTGCAAAGAATCTATAAGAAGAGAACTGTAACTGAATATTATTACATCATGTTCAACACTAACACTACAAAAATGCCAGTAAATCTAAGCACAATAACCTAATGCTGATATATATTTCAATTACAAAAATCAACACACAAACACATCACTTATCACTAGCACATCTCAAAAGTTGTAAAAAGTAATGAGTATGCTTACACGACATTCATCCACTTCAACTGCCTGCAGTTCATCACCAACGACATTGAGTGCAATGAGTCCAACCTATTCATGCGTACAAATGCAAACACATAAGCACAGACAGATACTTGGTTTTTGATCTCCGCGCCTAGCCTAGGAGTCTATTATTGTCAACAATTGACTCTGTCTGTCTGTCCGTCTGTCACATAACTTCAAACTGCTTCTTCTTTTTTTGTTTCTGGATGGAATCGAGCCATTTTTTGGCCGTCAGGTCTCCATGACCCCCTCTACCAAACGTTTGTTCTTCAATTTTTGATTTAGGCCCCTAACACCCAAAATTTACTGCCAAAAAATGGCACAATATCGCCTATAAGTCGTCTTGTATGGCAGATAGACCGGAGATGTTTGGGCCTACTAGGGGGTTTTCGGGAATAGCCGATTCAATGGAACCATGCAAAATGTTATGGGGCCGACCCTTGTTGCTATGGCAATGAAATTTGGCATAGGCACAGAGATCCAGTCACCTACCAGCTTGTTATTTAACCGGTCCGTTTTTTCAAGAGTTAATAGGACAGTCCCCAAAAGTAAACTGTTAGGCAGTGCTGTGGCAGTACTTTCTACAGGCCTTCTTGTCCTCAAACCAACAGCGGACGAGTTTTTTTATTGTAATCAGTTTAACCTGGGCTATACAGGGCTAGCCGTTCTATTTACCAACCAGGTAAAAAATTGTAAACTCTTTTTCGTGCCCGGTTTAACCCAAATAAGCTCGATTTCTACCGGGTCAAAAACCATGGAACAACTTGTTTGGAATGGGGGTCCGCAACGGCTCAGCCAGTCACGTGCAATGTTTACATTGTGTCTTCCCGCCATGTGACATTTGGCAATTTCAGTGCTACACCGTTTCTGTAAAGAAGTTACATGAGAATAAAGTAAATGATATTTCTGTACAGTTTGTACAGTCTGTACTTATGTTTGTAAGTTCTGCCGACGTATATGCGGGTTTTGTGTGAGCATGAACATTTAGTGTGATAGTATCCTGATGGGAAGGACTCAATCGGACCAATCAGGCTGCCGGTATTGTATTTGGAAGGCGTGTCGACAATGAACCCAGGTCAAGTCATTCTTTTTCAACATATAGCCAGCTAGAAATAGCTAACCAGGTAAAACTAACCGGTTACAATAAAAAAACAAAACATGCCCAGAGTCAAAGCACTGGAGGAAGCACATACAACAACTACTAATAGTTTTGGTTTCACTTTAACTAGCTTGTCTGGCAGAACAATGACAGTTAGGGGGAACTCTCAGCATTAATGGGGCAGAATTTTTTTACTTCTACCGGCCAGCTGCCTCACTGCTCAGCCAGTAGTCAAGGCACAATACAAAATACAATTCACACATGTATACTGTATATGCATACACTGTCAACCTACACAAACACAGCAACACTAAACAAACATTATTTTAACCATTCCCCCACACAAGGTTCATTTGACTAAACTAATGACTTCGTTGTATTTATTAATTATCACGATTATTTGAAATTATTTCACTAAAACCATGGCTTGCTCTGGCGGTATAGTTATAGCAGCCACAGGAAAGTTCTATTAGTTTATATCAATATTGGTGTAAACACTGTTCATCAGATTAAATTCTATGAGGAGTTAAACCTAAGCTCAATTGTATCATGTTATAAATTGCTACGTTCACATTCAGGAGTGCTTGAATGTTCATGAGGCTGACCATATCAATAATATATGATCAGCACAGCATGTTCACAACAGCATCACGGCTGGCAGTGTGGGCCTAGCTGGGACCTGCCTTGTAGTAGTGCAGTGCGAATAGTGTTTTTTTCATTTCGAATTGAATTGAATCGAATAGTTGAGCTATTATTTGAAATTTCGAATCGAATTGAATAGTTACCTTGGTCTCAAAAGTCACCAGTAGTAAGTAGGTACTTGCTAAATAAATTCAACTGTTTTTATGGCACTGCACTGTTGTAGGAGTTCCAGTACTTGGTGGGCCATAATGGGCCAATATAAAGACTTCAAGAAGATACAGGACCAGGACCATTGTTAACAACAGATTTTGTTGGTTGCTAGGCGTGGTTGCTAAGGTGAAAAAATTGGCATCATTCGGTGACGGTAAGTGTTCGCGAATTTTGAATAATAGTGTTCGTTACGAATCGAATACTGAAGTAACTATTCGATTTGATTCGAAATTTCGAATATTTGCACAGCACTACCCTGTAGCACGAGTGCCTTGCTCAGCCTAAATAATATACTGGCTCAGTGGCTCATGATCGTCAGGACTGTAAAATATACAATACAAGACTTCTCCTATCCAATGCCCATCCTATCAAACATATTATGACTATGCACTGTCGTTATAATAATTACAAGGACAACACCGCTAAAGTACTTAAAATACTGTCTGGACATGCAGCTTAAGTGAACTTGGCAAGCTATGTAGCACATATACTTATGTAACTGGCTGTAACATCTTTCATGGCAACAGACAACAACGTACAATACTACGACATATAATAACAGCATGACATATAATAATACTATATTACCTGATTGAAGGCATTATGTTTGTTACTGTGGTTTTTGTGTATGACGAACTTGACAAGGCAGCCGATGGCATCAACGTGAATGGACTTAAGCTCACGAGCTCGGAAGCCAGTCTTGTCATTGGGTGACAATGCTACATATCTATCAACAATCCATTCATCCATCAGTGGCTGGAAAGAGCAGCCAAACTGTGAGAAAAAAACTGTTTAGCTTTCTATATGTACTGAAATTCATAATTACAAAAGGCAACACATCTGCACCAGATTTTTTTTACTAAAAAGTGCTAGTGGCTTCATATACAGTAGTTAGAAAAGCAGTACTTATACTTTTGGCATTTATATAAATAACAGCATGATATTCACTTGCAATCATATCGGAATATTCACAATGCTCTGTCACTGTGGCCAGTAAGTGAAAAAGTAGTGACAAGACTACAGTGACACTGCCTAAGACTTTTGTATTGTACTGCACCGTCAAACAAGTGTTAGTGTCCAGCCATACAATTACGAGCCAGTGTATCAGGTTGACTGGGCATTATGTGACAAATGACCACATCTTCCCCAGTCATTTACACAGACAGACCAAAAGTTGAAAATTCATATGTATGTGTATATAATTGTATGTATGCACATACGTCAAATATAATGTCGTTACATACCCAAGACGAGTAAATCTCGCTTGATTCAATGCAGGCAATCTGTCGTCTAATGCAATGGACATATCTCCGACATACAGTTCTATTTTTGTGGCTGAAATACAGAAATCACAGGTGTTAATTGTCATAGTTCACTGTAGTATTATGTAACAAGTATTTGCGATTTTACGTCTATTTCTCGGATACAGAGGCCTCTCAGGCATGCTTCCGTCTTCTCCATGATGACAATGATGATATAAAAGTAACACTTTTAAATAAATAACGATGTTGGCCTTGTGAATTATGTAAGAAAGGAGTTGGCATTAAATCAATGATTTTGTGTACAAGCTATTAGCTATAGATTATAAGCAATGTAGTGGGAGTGGTGTAATAGGAAGTTTGTATAAAGCAAGCCAAAATTTGCAAAAAGATACCAGCTAGGGTTGTGATTTCCGAAAATTTCCTCAGGAAAATTTCCAGAGATTTTTACCGAAAATTTCCCACAAGTACATAGTCTACATACCTTCCAAATAACTGTATATTTGCTTACATCGTCACTTTATATCGGCTTTTACAGCACCTCTGGTCTCTAGTAGTGCACTAATAGTAACATTAAAACATTGTTTTTGTGATTAACTGTGCTCATAGGCTTTGCATGCATGGTCTCATTGAGATCCACACTGGTTCCAAGATTATCGGTAATATTTACTATTAGGGAAAATTTCCGGAAATTTCCTCCTAATACTAAATTTCCAGAAAATATACAACCCTACAACCAGCTAACCCAGATAAAGATGAAAAATCCTTTAAGATGGTGTGTGTTTTATAAATAATGCTGCAGCTGCAGTGCCTAATTATGCGATACTAGAAGATGTTGCATTCTACATATGCAATATTCTTTGCACATAACTCACATATCAATAAATTTATTAATACCTATTTCTGCATCACACTCTACATAATGGGAATATATTGAAATAAACGGAAAACATCATTTGTACTCTTTTTCATAAATAAATTTAAAAAAACTATCTAATTATTATTGCTGAACTCAAATGCCACCAGCAAACTGCAGACTAATATTTGTAATCATAATAAGACATGCAACTCAGAGTAAATTAGCAACAAACATAAAACAGTGCTACAATAGGAAAATCATTTAACAAACCAATCAAAAACTGATGCGAAAGCAACTGAATTTTTCTTATCCGTGTTCGCTTCTGCAGCTGAATTATGATGTCTTGAGGATATACACAAAACCTTTCAAAAACACAGTTGGCAATTTAGTAAAGAAAAGCAATTTAAATATAACTTAAAGTTAAGCTCATCAAGTTACAGCCTTGTCAGATATCCAATCATACTAATGGCAATATTGCATAAATGATACATATACATACACTCCGGTGTTTGTTTAACTCACTCATTTTTGTAGACACCCCAGGCTAGGACAGTTCCCAAAAGTAAACCTTTGGGAATTGATGTGGAATTACTTCCTATATGCCGGATGCCCTTCCTATCAGCCAACCAACAGCATCAAAGCACTGTAGGCACAAATGACACACACGTGAAAATCGTAAAGAATGTGGGTGCATGCAGAGCTGTTCTGTACCCACTGCATACAGAGCAGATTATGGGCGTACAGGCATAACTGAACTGTAACTGAAACCCTAACCCTAACAGCCTAACCCTACCGAATACCGATGGATGTATTCTGCTGTAACCTGCACATCACGTCACAAATTGTCATACTGACTCCACCTACTGCATGGCGTCACACTAGCCGGGTGCTTATACGCAGTACGCACTGCCTAACGTAATGTGCTCAGAATACAGTAGGTACAGAGAAGCTCTGAACCTAGGCACTTTCGATCGTAAGAGACAGTGGGCCACTTTATCTTTCCGTAACACCAAAGTTTTGCACCAAAGTTTTACACCAAACCTTAAATCCAACTGCTGAACTCTGGTGTAAAACCTCGTCTCGGATAAAGTCGATTTGGTTTAACACTTAACTTAATTTCTAGAGGTTTATCTTCGTTTGCCTATTGAAAACCATTATGCCGATTTCGTGTTATCTACTGAGGGCAAGTTTAAGTTACACCGAAGTTTGGTGTAACACCTGGTGTAACACCGAAGTTTACACCGGACTTTCAGTGTTATCTCAGGTGTAACACCAAAAACTTAGCGTCACTTTAGTTTTTGCATTAATTAATTAGGTGTTAAACCGATTGTTTGGTGTTAAACTTTGGTGTAAAACTTTGGTGTTACGGAAAGATAAAGTGGCTCAGTGTACTGTACCTCTGAGATTGCCAGCCTCTTGTAGTTGGGCTATGATTGTTGAGATCTGTTCCTTTATATTTCTCATCTTGTCCTGAAATATGAATCACCTTGAAAGGAATTTTGCACGCCATGTTTCAAAAGTGGTATACGGGCCACAGGTCTGTTTTCTCGGTTGTTCCGCAGTACACAGTACACACCACACACCAGCCGGCGTACAGACGGCGCACCTATCTTTCAGATGAAAAACAATAAAAGAATACAAAAGTTGGGGTTTTAAATTAAATCATTATGGCTATTTTGAGATATGTACATAACACATCAAGTATGACTTAAAACCAACAATATAACGGAAAATGTTTACAATCTTGACAACCAGTTTGTTTTCAATAATCTGCTTCAATGCCCCTGTCGCAAGGGTCAAAATGTCAAAAGTCAAAATGTAGCCTACGTCCAGAAGACATACAAAGAGGACCGAACAACGCTACATTGCAATACATTGCCAATGCATAACAGCATGGATTGGATTTGGATATACGTGAATGTGAACTTGTGAAGCCTGAGTTAAATTCTGAGTATTCAAAATTTCAATATTTTCGCTGTGTACACTGGCTACGTTTGCCAGTCTTGTGACTTTAAAATGTAATGAAATCCGACTATCCGAGCAAGATCTAACTCAAAAGTTGTTGCGGCTTCACTATTTCTAAATTCTAACCCGCAAGTTAGCAACATGAGAGCAATAATATTAATAAATATGCATATTTTCGTAATTAGCGAAGCCGTACAACGGTACGAGTGACAAGTCTCAGTCAACGCTACGCAGCGGCTGTGTCACACAGTGAATGATGTGATCAGATTCAGCAGCTAATGCAGTTGGAGCTGCCAGTGTTAGCACTGCTGGTAATTGCAGCGGCCATTCAGCAGCGCAAGTTAGTCAGCAACTTGATTGCTCACCAATTTGGGCATAAGAACAGGCTGGCCCGGCCACGGCGGCCAGCCTATTAACATCAAAAACGCGGTGGCAGGCGGCTAAACCCGCCGGGCGACTGCAGCGAGAGGCCTAGACGCCTAGGCTGAGGCTGAGCTCGCCTGCTGCGACGTAGGCGGAGCAGGTGCGTTGACGGACAGATATCGCGGATATAGCAGCAGATTAGCAGTACTGAGTACAACTGTAAATTGGTTGAGGAGAGTTGTTGTGTTATAGAAACGTTATAGAACATTATGGCAGATCCGTCGAGCTGTTTCAAGTTCAATTTTGCGCTCGTTTCACGGGTGGCCAACTCATTCGCGGAATCGTCATCATACGACCTGTTGCGTGGTGAGCAGGTTGATATCGACAAGGCACGGCAAGAGCACGAAACGCTCGTCGACGCTTTACGACGCATTGGCTTAGACGTCGTCGAGTTGCCATGCGACGAAACACACCCGGACGGGTTGTTTGTCGACGATGTGGCCGTCGTAATCAACGGAACAGCACTTATTTGTAACCCGCCGTCACTACCAGGGCGCCCATCCAGACAGGGAGAGGTCAGTCCAGTCAGTTCTATTCATTTGCACTGACTTGAGTGATTGACACTCTGTTCACGTTAACAGTGGGAACTAGAAGTACTCAGAGAGCACAGACCTCTGCCGAACGCCAGTTTTTCCCGGATCCGGATCATGATCCGGAACGGACTCCCAGATCCGGATAGTGATGCAGATCGTCACCAAAATGTAATCAGTTGGTCTCTAGGCCACACCCAAACTCTCCATATAATTTCATCAAAATCCGTTGGTAACTTGTTCGATTTTCCAGTGAATCCGGATTTCGGACTCCTGGATCCAGACAGTGATCCGGATCGTCACCAAAATTGAACTCATTGGTCCCTGTGTCATGCCATACCCCTCCAAGAAATTTCGTCAAAATCCGTTTACAACTTTTTTAGTTATCGGACGGACGGACGGACAGACAGAAACAGACAGATAGACAAACAAGCCGGTAGGCTACTGGATCTCCACGCTTAGCCCAAATTTCGTTGCCATGGCAACAAGGGTCGGCCCACAACATTTTGCATGGTTCTATTGAATCGGCTGCTGCCCAAAACCCCCTGTTTGGTGCAAAGATTTTGCATGTAGTTCAACTGGTTACAAAGTTATGGCTTCTGAAATGTAGCGTTATCGCAAGCAATTTTGGGGAGTAAATTTTGGGCATTAGGGGTCCTAAATCAAAAATCGAAGAACAACGTTTTGTAGAGGGGTTCATGGAGCTATGACGGCCAAAATATGGCTTGATTCCATCGAGAAACAAAAAGGAAGAAGCAATCTGAAGTTTGTGACAGTCCCACAGACAAACAGACGGATGGACAGACAGGCAGAGTCAATTATTGTTGACAATAATAGACTCCTAGGCTACGCTCGGAGATCAACAGACCGAACTAAAATCATAACCTCCTTCGGCAGAGGTAATTAATATGACCTTTAATACTAGAGACTATATGTTTGGTGTTTGTTTAATACCAGAATATCTAGTAAAACTGAGTCACAATGGGTCTGATTAAGAGACGAGTCAAGATGACGGTCATTGTGGCCAACCTGTCGTCTGGCCCATCATTCAGCTGGTCCACGACGGACTGACGAGACAGACGACGGGTCGGCTACATCGACCCGTCGTCTGGCCCATCGCTCCAGCAGATGCCTAGATGACAGGCCGGACGACAGGACAGAGAAAATGTAAATGTAAAAATGATTATAGTGTCTGAAATGACAAGTCACTGCGCGGGTAGTGATGTAAATTTACCGGTAAAATATGTTTCCGGTAAAAAAACCCGGATTTTTAACTGTTTTTTTACCGGTAAAATACGATAGTTTGAACAGTTACCAATAGTGCCAAA
>Ga0209781_1000425_pt1 | contig 10873 bp, 13 predicted proteins | sample WorMetHERISLAND1_3_FD_187386 | JGI IMG/M metagenome (GOLD analysis project Ga0209781, IMG submission 187386) | Marine gutless worms symbiont microbial communities from Max Planck institute for Marine Microbiology, Germany - Olavius albidus HERON... | ecosystem: Host-associated > Annelida >...
CCCCGGCAAATCCACAGTTTTTGCCCGGGTAGAAATCGGGCTTGCCCGGTTAACACCGGGCACGAAAAAGAACGCTAAATTTCTTAACCGGGTGCTAAAAAAAACGGCTAGGTGATGACCCGGTGTTAACCGGTCTAGACCGGTTACTAAAAAACGGGACCATTACCAGCTGTTACCCAACATTCAAATATTTCACAACTGGAAATTCGTCTTTTACACATGCATATGTTATCAAGTAAAAGGTGTGGAGATGATCAGCCACAACAACCTGATGAAGAGCAGAAAGGCTCCTCTCTGCACAATAAAAAGAAACTGTAATATACTACAAATACTGAAGCTGTTCATACTGTGCACATAATAAATGTTTAAAATTAAAAAAACACTGAATATTATGTACTAAATAAATTCCGCCAACAGTAAGACATCGTATTACGACAAATAGACTTTTTATACTGATGAAATACAGACCGATCGGAAGTATTCACGTTATCCAATTAAACAAACAAAACATCATTTGCAGACTAAGTCAGATACATGCTCACCAGCAGTCTTCCGTGCTAACTCCTTCAAGAAACAGTCTGCAAGCTTCGGTTTCCATTCCTTCGTGTGTATTTCTAGAATTTGACGCCGTGCCTAGCAAATAAATACTCAGCAACTTCAGTCATTTGTTACCACGAGAAGTAGAAACAAAACCATCTAATAAAAATACTTTATACTAATCAACAATTCTGCTGCAAAAGAGTTACAGGATACACTTCAACGACACCAAAAACACAATGTACAATACAATAATGTCACACTGTTATCATACAGATGATATTAGCAGTTAGCACCGGTAAATGCTTGTTATGCTGCATTTCTACAGAATTCTGCCTACACTGTATGATGGAAGAGGAAAAAGGAATTCTCGGTCAAAACGTCCAGGACGCCGGAGCGCTGGGTCAATGGCATCAAGACGGTTTGTTGCACCAATAACAACCACTTCTCCACGATTGTCCAGACCGTCCATCAACGCAAGCAACGTGGACACGATGGAGCTGTGGATCTGGTCCTGGCGGCTTGAGCGAACAGGAGCGAGTCCATCAATCTCATCAAAGAATATGATTGACGGACGCATCTGATACGCCTGTACACACACATCACACAGCAGCATTACACATGGCAATCACCCAGCGATAGAGAGTTGGACGCCCCCCTGGGCCTCAGAGAGGCCTTTTGCAGGCGCCCCCAATACATCTGTGAGGCCCGTGTTTAATAGCGCATTAGAGGTACTGCACAGTATGCGCTATATAAATTTACGATTTACTTACTTACTTACTTACTAATATTCAAGAGAAAATAACAGTGCATTTTCATACACTCAGTGTATGCACATGCAAACGTGTAAGTATAACATGCTGGAATGAGATATTCAAATATTAAATAAGTAACAATGCTATTGCTACCGGTAAATTTCATTATGCACGAATATCTTCACAAATATTTTGAAAACATTAAAAAAACTATTAAAGAATTGTCATACGTAACATGAGGCCCCTGAGCATATGTGAGCTCCCCTCCCCCCGGCCGGGGTGGTATGGGGGGTTCTTCCTCTGGCTCTGCAAGGAATCACCCCAACAGAACAGAAAAGCATTACAGTAAGTTTCATTACTATTCAACTAAACCGGGGCATCCTGTTACTTTAGTAGCATGTAAAATTCATAAAAAAACAGTGATGTTAAATTCAATTCCAATCGTCAATTAAACATAAATTACATGGCAATAGCATCTCGTTTGTAAATACAGTACAAATGTTGCAGTTGGACTGCATACTAACATCATTCTGCTTGATATCAATCCAGGTTCCACAAGTATGTGCACATATGCAACAGCTGTAATTAAACTAACAGTCGACAGAAATTAACCTGATCAAACAGCAGCCGCAATTGTCTTTCAGATTCTCCAACCCACTTGCTCAGACAATCAGCACCTTTTCGCATGAAGAACGCTACTTTGGTGTCACTACTGCTGCACTCGTTAGCCAGAGCTCTAGCAACCAGAGTTTTACCGGTGCCTGAAAACACAGTATTCAGCAGACGTCAAGACGGTATACTTAATACTTATAGTAGAATTACAAACTAACAAGAACCTAGAAACTAACTCGACAGCTCAGCATCAGTACTTACCGTAATGTGCTGTTTTTTCGTAATGTGCTGTTTCCAGCACATTTCACTCAACCATCCCCTTAACCTTTGACTCCAAAAATGTAACATATTTAGTAGTTTTAGTTCGATAAATGGACTGATGACGCAAGTTTAGTGAAAATCTGTCAAAATACTTTTCAAGAGATTGTCTTAACAATGTATCAGGATGCACACATGGGCCAACAGAACAAAAACATTATACCTCTGGCCACACTACATTGGGCAGATGAATAATTAACATTAATTTCCCGTGACTAATGAAGTTCTGCAGTTGCAATTCCTATGACGAAAAGCCGAATATATTTCAACCATATAATTTCGCACGTTAAACAATACAAAATGGATAATTTTGTAGCGAAAACACACATAACAGAATGTTACTATCCCGGCACACAGCAACAAGCTCTTATCTAATCTAACCAAAAAACTTAACAGTCCACAACAACATCAATCACAGTTGAAATCAATGTCCGCAAAACACAACAAATAAGTCAATCAATAGAATCAATCAATAGAATCAATCAATAGAATCAATCAATAGAATCAATCAACAAAATCAATCAATAGAATCAATCAATAGAATCAATCAACAAAATCAATCAATAGAATCAATCAATAGAATCAATCAATAGAATCAATCAATAGCAGAATCTGTTACGCGCACAGTGGTCGACGGATCGAGTCAAATCTGAGGCGTGGAAAATGTCACAATCACAATTCCCAACAGTTTACTTTTAGAAACCACCTGAACTGGAATATCTCCAGAAAAATGATCCAGCTAACCAAAACCCAAGTGCAAGTGTAAATGAAATGCTGCAGTAGCTATCATACCAGGTGGACCGTGGAAGAGCACACCGCGAGGTGGTGCTATTTTAAACCGAACAAAAATCTCCGGATACAGCAGTGGAAAAACTATCATCTCCTTGAGCGCTCGTATGTGTTTGCTAAGACCTCCAACACTGTCAAATAGCACCTGCACATACAAAACATGCAGCAGCTTGCAACAGGCTAACATGACATGCCAAAAGGGATCTAAAAAATCTTTCACATTTTCAAGACAATGAAATAGTTTCTCAAGTAATGAATAAACAGGTGTGACTTAGGGGGGATTGTGTCAAGGAAGACTTCAGGTCTGTCCTGAGGAGATGTGCAAGACAAACTGTAGTGAGAATCAACCGGAAACCAGCTAACCCCATTTACTGGGAAATGGCCATTAAACTGGTGTTTATTTGATAGCGACAAGTGGCAAGCCCACCGTTCTGTCAACTGCCATTGGTTCAATGTCGGCCATGCTTGATCCAGCATGTGCACGATCCCTCAACACACCAGCAGCAACATCATCAGCCGTCAGATTCATTGGAAGACATCTGCATCAGCACAACACATCACTCAGTAATACATACAATAAACTTAACGTGTTGGCTGCACTTTGCTGCTTCACTGAAACAAACAAAGAGACTGTAAAAATATAAAAGACAACTAGAACGACATAGACGTTAAATCGCCACCCACTCACCCCTATATAGCTTGTTTTCAAACTTGTCCATCCTTTATGACCACAGGATGATGCCATGAAAATTTTGTGATATCTCTAATGGTTCAGGAGTTATTGTGTTGACAGACAAACACACAAATATTTGTGTGTTTGTTTGTACTGCAAACAATACCACCCAGGCTGCGCGACTGGTAAATATGCTTATGCTGCATGCCATAAATGCTTAAAAGTTACGCCATGTCAGTAAATAGTGACACAGTGCAGTACAATACTGTACATAAGATAATAAAGACAGTTTCTCAATGTATTTGTACAAATCTGGTTGGTGACAAAAGTCCAAGTATAAATCTGTGGAATTACATGATTCTGCTGGGAATTTCATTCACTGAGGTTGGTAACATACCTTTGGCGAGCCATGGCCATGCTGCGTGACTTGCGTCGTTCAAAGCGCTGCTCGTCATCAGAATCTGAAGAACTCGAAGTTGAGCTGTGAAAAGCTGCACGTTTCCTGTGCACGCAATAACACAATGAAAGTAGTGAGTAAGTAACAAAATACAATGAGACATAGAATATCAATAGTTACAGTAAATAGAGAAAACTACAAAAGTGGCTGAATTAACACAGATATTACTACAACAATCAACTAATGTACGTAATTCAAAATAACAACAAATTATGACAAAACACTAAAGAGTTAATAATGTCATGTATATATTAAGTTACTTTTGGGTCTGGCCTAACCTGGACTAACTGCTTGAAAAGTAGGCAGTTAAACCAAAGCCAAGAGCATTAATTCATTATAATGCTGTCACGGAGTGTAGACATTTTCAAAATAACAATATTAACCATATGAACTCATCCAATACATTACAGACACACTATTACATTCACCTAACTTTGTCAACCTTGATACCCATATTAAACCAGGTGTGCGGTTAACATTCCCCATATCTATGTTTATAGAAGTCATTTTTGAAGGTTTTACTTTCACATGTCCATACACGATGGGAGTTTGAATCTAAATCTGACGGATTCTATCAGTAAAATCCAAATACGACGGAAATGGATTTCAGCTGGTTCCGTCACATCCCTGTTTACATGCACATTCATAATCTTCAATGCTTTTTACTGTTGGTTGGACAACGGCAAGATTCCCAGTCCCAGTCTGTAAAATGTCTTGCGCTAACAATTCCCAAAAACTTATATTTGGACATCCAGTGTAACCCAAGTAACCTCAAAATTTCGCCAGTTGAATAAAAATAAAAGTAGCAGTATAGTAGAAACAGTAGTGTATACCGTCGTCTACATGAAGACGCAACGGACTTGCGTAATGATCGGAATGGTCGCTGATCGGAACATCGAAACTGACGACTCTTCGGTGGACCTCTTGGTTCTGAGGAAGCTATCACAACAGCATTCAAGAGTGTAATATTGTGAAGTGAAGTCTATCAACTGGAGTACATTTGACCATCAAACACAGACTGCAGGCGAATAACAAGTCATTATTTGCATTTTATATTGTCTAAATTGTTGTTCGTTCCCTGTGTCCGCACATGTTTTGGTTCTCGCAGCTTCGCTGTTGCCGCTCCAACTATTTGGAACTCCCTTCCTCTGGCCATTCGCAGTAGTGTTTCCACTTTTCCAGTTTCAGTTCCAGTTTCCACAAATTTCCAGTTTTCGGCACCAACTCAAAACTTTCTTCTATAACTCAGCTTTCCGGCCTTCTTAATCGCCCCACCCCACCTAGCGCCTCAGATTCGGCGGGTCTCTCGCTGACATTGTGCGCTTTACAAATTTACTTACTTACTTACTTATTTATTGCACTAAACATTGTAACACAACTGCAACTCAAGTTTACGAAATCTACAAGAATATATACAAAATTTCAAAGCAAAACTTACAGATGTGTATCTGAATTATCAGATGTCTAAAGACATATCTAGTCAGTGCTGCCAATGTACTACAGAACTGTTTTGTGTGTTTAAAAACTAACTGACCAATTGGAGGAGCTTCATAGTGAATGGTCTTCGGGCAGCGAACACGAAGGTTGTATGATTTGCTTCCACACTGGCGGTCATCCTCCGTATCAACTGAAACAGATGCAATGTGCTCAACAGCATTAGTCATCAATCATCATGACAACAACTGTGTATAGTTTTGCTTATGCCACATATACCTGATGATTTGGATAAATTCCATATAGTGCATTCCCTGTTCAGACTGTTCACAAAGCACGATACCCTTACCCTTAGCAAAACCCTTGTATTTATCAAACATATGCCAATGTGTGAGGTGCTGTCATCCAGTGGTAGAGTGTCGGACTCGTTACTGAAAGGCTGGGGTTCTATGCTACTTCTGACAATAATCTTGCGCACCAATACAATATAATGACTGCCCTCAGTAACAAATAAGCCAAACATAATTCCTTAGATAATCAGGTAATTTGTGTATGAATGAGAGGGAGCTCTGGAAAGGAAAAATACACAAATACAAATCTGTTTTTTTTCACACAAAACATCAACAAAACATCCACTAAATGCTTTTAGATATTCCTCACAAATAATCCACAAAATTCACACTGTTGCTTCAATGCATTTAGCACCAAGAACTAGATATCATCCATTCCTGGGCCAGGGTTGAGTTAACTATTTGATACACAGCTTAAGTTACTTACGAGTCTACAAGTTATTTTTGGTCCAGTGCTGCATGTGTTAAAATTGCTACACTAATCAAAACAAACATCCAAGAAAAGTGAAAGAAGCTGAACCAAGCCGAGTAAGAATGAACACCATCCCTCTACGTACACTGACTGTGCATTCAGTATAAGTATTCTGTCTCATAATTTTTGTGAGATTTGTAAAGTTACCATAACCATAAATACATTTCTTATACCGACATCACAGAAACTCACTTTCAGTTTCGCTATTTCCGCTGCTGGCAGTTTTGTCTTTGCTGTCTTCATTAATTGGTATTCCGTACATGTCACGTTTCACATGACGGCGTTCACGCTTCACTCTGGTGTACATGTCCATCTGTTACATACATTCAATTACACAAAACAATATGCGGTTACAGCTTTTACATCAAATCAGCTACTTCAATCATAAATATATCACTAGACTGTATAATGAAGCAGACCAGAAGCTATGCAGTGCAGGAGACACCACTCCATGTTCTATATTATTTAGCAATGCTGTTAAAAATAAAAGGCCATGAAAAGTTGTTAACCATTTGTCACTTTGTACATATATGAGATATTGGCTTGAAGAGTTTCCTGTAGCTGCTATAATTTTCAAAGGTCATTCAGGGTCACAGGCAAGGTTATCCAAGGTCACCAATTTCATTACAAATTAAAAGCATGGATGTGACTTCTTATTATCAGCAGCAACCTCAACCCTATTTTGCACAGTTATGGAGATATGAATTGGTGAATTAAACTCTTAAACCACCATTGTTCCTTTCCCTTATCTCATTTAATACCCTCGCTCATTGTGAACCCACAAATTTTGCAATGAAACTGATCTGTCAAAAGCCAAGTGTTTTCAGGCTATCCATCAGTGAAACTATCGTGAGCCTAGCTTTGTTAGTTCTGACATACTTATACCAGTGTTGCACACGGACAGACAGCTCAATCATAACTATTATAGCACTTATATAGCTTGCAATGCTACCATACTGTAAAAAAATGAAAACTTGCACTTGTTTTACTAGTAACCTTCTAAATTGATTAGTATTAATTAAACAAATGCTGACCGTTAAGTGTAAGTCATTTGATTCAAAACTACAAGTAGGTAACATCTGCCAAAGTTAAAGCAATGTGTTAACAACTAGCTTCATTACCATCGCATCATTTATATCACAGTGTGATGAGAGTAACCTCAGCATCTGATGCTGGATGCACATTCGACTGCTGCTGCTGCTGGGTTTCCTTCTCCTCTTCATCGGGCTTTCCCTGCTCCCCGGACTCCACTGAAGGTTCGTCAAGCAATAAACTTTGGTCATACGTGCCGTACAGAAATTTTCGCTGGCGAGTACTTCGGCGCAAGAAAGTAATATCTTCTAGCTGATCATGCTCGTAACCTTCTATGTCAAAATGTCTACAAGTATCAAGCAAAATCAATAAATATTTATTATAAAATCATACAAAAGTACAGAAAAAACGAAGACACATCAGTTTTGCAAATACATGACAATTAAATTAGAAATGCAAAACCCATCAAAAGTATATGAGTATTAGTTATTATCTGCAGTTCAAAGATTTTAAAACAAATTTTATTCACCATACTGACAGTAACAAAATCTTACGTTGGTCTCCACTCCACATGGAGATATGCCTAGGAACAGTCACATTAGGGGCATTTTTTAGCGGAAATGGCTATGCTGCAGTCCGCAGCATGCTCATGATGATGACGATACTGACAGTAGCAAAATAAAGCATAACCATTACCGTCGCCTCGAACATCGTCGTAAATGCCGGGGTGACCGGTGCCGCTGGAGAGATTTATGCCTCCGGTTGTCATCACTGTCACTACTGCTGCTACTGGCGTATCTTCTACGCTTCTTCTCAGTATGTCTTCTGTACTTTTCTTCATCACTGCTGTCACCTGGATATCCCTGAAGTATAAATACAGTCAACGAATCAATTTATTCGACATCTTAAAACTTTTGCAACTGCACTAAATTATTAGATTACCAGTACTGGTAAATATTCAAAAACTGGGGATAGACATCAATGACAAATCTCAACACACACATTAAAACTGATGTGCAGTCCCTTTTCAGTATCCAGTCAAAAATACATTACATAATACATGCGCATCAAAAGTCATCACCACAGTACTAAATCAGTGATTAGTAAAATGATGCCTGCTTATTTAGTTACTGACTACTTACACTTTTGTTAATTACCAGCTGAATATCCACTCTGTTAATAAACACACTGGCTACCGTACCGTCAAGACGGTACCGTAGCCTCGCCGGTTACGGTACCGTCAAAAATTTAATCTATGGTATTTTGTCTATGTAGTCTCGTTTTCGCTGTGGTTAAGTCAAAATGGCGGTAAAATGGCGTCCTATTTGGTCGTCACATTTTGGCTTAGTGGGTGGTTTAGGGTCAAGGCTGGGGTTAAAACCAGTCTAGTTATCGATAGCGAGAACGAGATTGTGTTGGCGGCACCGTAGCCTCGCCGGCTACGGTACCGTCAAGTCTTGACGGTACCGCTACGGTACCGTCAAGACTTGACGGTACCGTAGCGGCGAGGCTATGGTACCGTCTTGACGGCACGGTAGCCCGTGCGGTTAATAAACAACAGCTGCTACGTAGCTGCAATACGCACTCACATTTACACACGATTCCTTTGTTCCCAAGGACTCGTGTTTTGGTTGACTGCTACAGTGCGGCACTTCGGTATCAACGGATTCGTCTTCTTCGTTATTTTCCCCTCCACCGTGACGTGTTTTTACCATTTCTAAGCGGTCGTGATTCTCTTCAAATCCACCCTACCGCTTTCAGGCCACAGTCCACCACACCGCACGTCCTCGAGAGCAGACAATGAATCGCTGTTCACCGATCAGCCGCAGGCTTAACCTGCTGCGTACGTTAGTATGAATCCGCTCGCGTGTATCGTGGCATCTTAAAAATACATCAACATAAACTAATGAGCACTTATATGACAAACACACTCAACATTACAATTCGTACTAAATAAACATAAACATGGCGGGAAATTCAACTCGCCTAACATGCACAGTGAGGGTAACTTTTAAAATTCGTTCGAGTATTTCTTGTAGTTCGAGTCAAAATTTATCGAACAAATTTACTGCGCGAAGCTACGCGTAGCGCGGTATCGCCAAGGCAAGTTGTCCGTCCGTCTGTCTCTGACGTTGAGGTATCGTGGTCATATAGGTTGGAAATCTTGGAACACAATTTCACGGCTGATTAGCCTAACCATTTCACTAGGAAATCATACACTAGCTTTCGATTGGTGCCACTTTTGGTGACCTTGAAGTACATTTGAAGGTCATTTCAGCCTAGGTTGTCTTTTCCACGTCCATTTCAGCAATCTTGGCAGGCTTTCGCGTCGCGCGGTCTTCCAGCAATAGCTGAGCTTCTTGTTAGGCCATCTTAAATACTTTTACTCACTCACTCACTTTTCTAGTCTACGTGATAATGAAAAGTACATACTATGATACTGGGTACCGCATCTCATCTCGCACAGTCGCCCTCTGAAATTTTTCTGTTCTCATCTGTTTCTTATTACAAATGAGCTCACTGTATATAACTAGCATTTACGGAAGAAAAAAAACAATTTCTTCGCCCGAAAGGTGGAATTGAACCACTCCGACGCTAATCGGCTACAGGTTTGAAGCCTGCACCCCGGACCACCGAGGCTCGTTCGGGCGATTAGTTGACGCAAACACGACTATAGGCAGCACTAAATATGACGGCTATCTAATAAGGGTGTGTACTTGTAAAATCGATAAGATTAAGTTCAATTTAATTTGAAACATATAAGCTAATATTAAACAGTAAAGTCTGTAATAATATAAAGTACAAAACTTTGTTATATGTACTATATAATACGGAAGCTTACACTTTAACACCATGATTCGGCCTAGTATAGGTGGCGCTGACCGGTATATAAATAGCAATATAAATATTTCATGGAGTTACGTCATTGCTGCGACGGTTGACGCCCATCATGCGTAGTATTACTGGAAGTGTGTACCTGTGGAGGTTGTGATTCAGATGATGTTGCGCTTCTACAGGTAGAAATGCAGTGATGGATGAGAGAAGTGCATGAATTAAAGTGAAAAATCGATGATTTTATACGAAATAAGGTATATACGTTGGCCTGTTATAATTTACATTACTGTGCTGCTTAGCAACCTAATGAAACTGACGCTGTCGTTAATCTACTGCAAACTGACAGGAACGGTCGTACTGTCAGACCGATCACAGTGTACTATGTTTAATGAATAGAGTATCTTAAGGCGTGATTTTCAATCCGAAACATGTTTGCGTTTGCACAAGTTCTGGTTGAGTTACGTTCGCAAACGTAAACGGTTTTTGAAAACGCAGTGTCTACGTTTACGCCTAGGAGTAGCCATATCTTGATTTCTATGTTTACGCACATCCCGCTATTGGCCAGCAGGCTCGCAGCAGGCAGGCGCAGTGCATCGTGGGCCAGGTAGG
>Ga0209781_1000426_pt1 | contig 10861 bp, 4 predicted proteins | sample WorMetHERISLAND1_3_FD_187386 | JGI IMG/M metagenome (GOLD analysis project Ga0209781, IMG submission 187386) | Marine gutless worms symbiont microbial communities from Max Planck institute for Marine Microbiology, Germany - Olavius albidus HERON... | ecosystem: Host-associated > Annelida >...
CCGAATAAAAGCCCATTTAAAATTTTGGATAAAAGGGAGCGTGGGCGTATCCAGGGACTGCCCAAAATTTTTGGGTACCCCCTATTATCTCAGGAACGGGTAAAGCTACGGACTTCAAATTTGGCGGGTATATTTACAGAACCTATCCGAATAAAAGCCCATTAGATTTTTTGGAGAAAGGGGAGCGTGGGCGTATCCATGGACTGCCCAAATTATTTGGTTACCCCCTATTATCTGAGGAACGGGTAAAGCTACGGACTTCAAATTTTGTAGGAACATTCATCAGGTTGATCGGAACAAAAGCCCGTGATAATGTTGGGCATAGTGCCGTGGGCGTAGTCAGGGAGTCCCAAAAATTTTCAGGGCACCTATAGGGCGCATTGCGCGGTCATCTTTGCAACAGCACAGCTTTCTTGTAGTGAATTCTTAAAGCTCGAAACCTGACTTTGGAAAAATAATTTACAAATGGTCGGCTTTGGTCGCATATACATTTAAAACCCATATAGATTAGCTTATTACAATGATCAAAGGCAGAGATTACCTAAAGACAGCTGATTCTGGTATATTGCCAGGGAAAAAAACGAGATTCTCCGATAATATACAACATGAACATTAAACATGCTAAGAGGCAAAAGGAGAACAATTTTTCAGTTCACCATGCCACGCCCATGCCCAGTCCAGCGATCGGGTACATAGAGAAAGTACCGATCCATAGATTCGAGGAATCTTCGCCGGTATAACTCCGGCGACACGACCGTTGGCATTGCTCCGATTATGTTCTTCTTAAACACCATCTCCAACATCTTGTCCCACGTGAACGTGCGGATGTAGTCGATGATGCCTACGACGAGTTCGTTGGTGGTTTCATCGCAGCCAACCAGCAGTGAATAGTCCATCACCCATTCTTTGGCCAGGAACTGCGTGTCGCGGGTGATAGCCGACGTCAGTACGGCCTTCGAGTGAGGAAAAACGTACAGCGGCGAGTCGACGCTCGCCTTGAGCAAATTCTCGTCCATCAGCACAAGATCTTCGACTCGCTTGCCGAAAGTGCTCACGAGACGGTTCCTCGCTGAGCCTTTCAAGTCAAATATCTGTGTGACATTGCGGTTATAGAACAGGTTCTCCATCACCAGAAGATCTTGCTTCATGGCGGCGCCGGTCTTCGAGTTCTGGTAACCGATCTTGTACACGCCGACGATCTTGGCAAGTGCCGTCGGCTTATTGCGAGCGTGCGCGTTGGTGATGTAGTCGAAATAATGCGGCGCAAACTCGCTGAACGACTGCACTTCGTAGCGTGACATCTGCTTCAGTATGAAGCGGTCGTCCTGGGTCTTGCAAAAACTCGAGCCCGATTTGCCACCACGAGCCAGCCACGTGAAACAGCGAGATAGAGACCGTATGTACCGTTCCTCACCATCGGGAAAGATAAGTTTACGGAGTTTGACGAACTGGTCGGCGAAACATACTCGGCAATAAAACTTGGCCATGTTGTCACTGAACTGTAACTCGATGTGGTGGTTAATAGGCTGCTGGCGCGGCGACTTTGATGATTTCTGGCCGTCAGTCGTCACTGGACCACCATCATTTATCTCCTCCGAATCTTCCATGCTGTCCGCTGAGCGAGGCGTGTATTTCACGACGTCAACCTCGTACTTCTGTGGCCTGCCATGATGGCTTGGACTGCTGTCGCGAGATGATGTGCCGCCTTTCAGGAATGACAACACACTCTTCTTACCGGAAGGTTCGCCGGCGCCAGAACTGGGAAGACTCTGACCCAGTGCCGATGACGACGACGACGACGACGCAGACACTGGTGGCCGCGATGACGGCCTCTGTACACTTCCCATCACATTGGCGGAAACATGGGCTCGCAGTTGCTGGAGGCTGCTCTCATAGTCCTGTGAGCTGAGAGCATATGCGATGACCGATGACGGTTCCTGGTCATAGACAACGACTGGAACTTTCATACAGGCCGGCAGCAGATGATGCTCGTCGGCAGGAAACGGAATCTGCACCGTGGTGCTGCCCGTGCTCGACAGAAGACTGGAAAACATCTGTTTCACCGAAGCCGTTCGATCCTTCTTCTCCGACTCGGCAGTGGTAGATTCTCGGCTTGGCGGTTTTGCCGGACGTTTGACATCCGTCAGAACCTTGGGCTTCACAGCAGACTTCACCACTTCGCTCACTGGAGGAGTAGTAGTGAGGATGTCAACTGGACAGACGACCTGCTCTGTAAACACCGGAGCCGAACCTCGGCTACCAAATGACGACTCACTGCTCTCTGAGAGCTGCATGCCACCTGCATACACAATACATACATCTTGTTTAAATGGCCAGTTTTTTTCTGGAGTTAATCCACCAGGTTTAGCCAGGTCTCGCAAAAGTGGAATTGCTGACTTTCTAATGATCAGATGCCGTTCCTGTCACTATCCATCAGTGTCAATGCACCACATACAGTATAATAGGATTCAAAAACAGCAAAAGTGTGCACCTTAAAAGGGGGCAAAGCAGACTTTTTACAGGCCACACAAACCTCCAAATATCCAGCCAACACACGGCAGTATTTGTCATAACCCCCATATGTCTGACAGAGGGAGGGGTGTGACTGAGCAGAGGCATCTCGGGCAAAAGTAAGCTATACCAGGTTGAGCCAGGGCTACCAAAAGTGAACCCTTTGGAATTTAACACACATCCATTAAATACAAGTATAAAAAAACACCCTTTAGCTGCGCGAGGGGCTCAAATCTTCGCCACACTGCCATGCTGAACTTTGTCGAAAAGGCATATTTCGTGCCCAAAGTACATCTGTTAGACTCAGGTTGCCAAATTTGGTGAAGACATCGTAAAACCACAGCCGAGCTGTTGCAACTGCAAGATGATCAGTCCGGCGGTTTTGATCTTGACCTTTGACCCTGACTTCTCAAAAGTTCATTTGGTGCAGATGCTGAACATTGATGGCAAATTTCATGAAAATCAGACTTGAGACATCACTTCCGCCGCAATGTTAACAAAGTAACAGACAAACCAATCACAGCGATCACAGTACCTCCAGGATGTAATAAGTAAACAATTTTCTTGTACATAAGCACCAATACGTTAACTCTTATGCATATGCCACCGAAGACAGATATGAGTTACGTCGAGTCAAATAATGAGTCATTAGAAAGAAATGTTATACTTTAATGACGTGTTAAAAATCAACCTGCTGCTGCTGCTGTTGTTGGTGGCAACGAAGAGGGAGACACATGAAGCTCGTCATCTTTCTGGCTTACATCAGCATCCTCGACCACCGAATCTGATATAACGGAGAAGTCCGATTCATCGTCGGCACTCAGCTGCGACTGCGAGTTAGTGATGTGGATGGGTCTCGATGCCGCAACAGCAATGGTGCCAGCTTGAGATGTCGACTTGCTTTTGTCCGCACTTTTCTTCGTCTGAACTTCGAAGTCGTGAATTCTATCGTTCCAGACGATCACCATCTCGGCAATCTGGCGCTTGATGCGGACGAACGCGTCCTGTATCTGCAGGCATACGCTCGTATCGTCTGTGGAGATTTTCTTCATGTCGCGAATCGACGACTGCATGTACTCCACCTTCTGCGTCACGCAGTCTTCCTCGTCTTCCACCTCGACGACGGAGTCCGTGATGGCGGCCGACTGTACATCCGACGTCACCTCTTTCTTCAGCCGGTGAAGTTGCTCCAACACAGCCATAAACACGGCGCCCGTCTGGTACCGTAGCATCTTGCCGTCGTCTTCCAGCTGTTGCAGGGTGACATCTAGCGGCAGGATTGGTATAACGATCCCCGGAAACACCACCTCTTTCAGCGTCACCGTGCTGTACCTGAAGGACGCAACAACTGACTGGCAGCCAAAGTACTGGTGATGATCGTGGTGAAGGGAGTGACGACAGAACACGTCCGAGTCGTCGAAAGCCGTCGTCGTCGACCGACGGACATACGACGACGCGTGGAATCGCAGTTCCAGATACTTGGCGAACGACAGCGACCATGCATCGGTGGACAGTGTCGACACAGGAGAACTCTCCCGACATCTGCGGCAGTACGACCACGTGTATATAGTATCGGTCGTGCCAGCCATCGGGATGTCGAGTTTCCGCATGACGACCTGTAGACAGCCGGTGCCGTGTACAAACCGTCGGATATGCTGCGTCATCGGCGTGTCACACATACGATTGGAACACCGATACTGCTCCCGGAAACAGTATCGTTCGAGGAACCCTCCGAGTGTCACGTCATTGCGGCCGTAGTACTCCATACTCACCACCCTGTTATTCACATCACAATCACAGCACTCTGCAATGCATCACTGCATCGGTAATCAATATCATACTGCTATCTTCTTTAACTGGCTGATTTTACTAGAACAGCTCCCAGGTGAAGAGCAATTGCTACCCCGCCCTTGTATTTGGCGCCCCCATTGTCGGGTGAAGCCATCAGATTTGTGCAACGACCCTTGGTGACGAAAAACTAGAATGATGGGCCTATCAGACAGTGAAAGAATTTTGATGATGCGTTCAGCCGTTTTGACACAAAGCATGCATGTGACAGACAGACGGACAGAAAGACAGACGGAATTGGCGTGGCATATACGCGCTATAGCATATATGCTGTCGCGCATCAAAACTGAAGGCAGTCTATAAAATTGCTCCACAAAGCTGGTGGTAAAGCAGTCCACTAGTTGGGGAACAGTGTGACTACAGCTTTCACAAACTGACATAATGAGTTTTAATGACACTGTGGCAGAAAATGTCTGAGGTTGTCCAGGTTATGGTTAGCATAAACTTCACATATCCTTTTGCGCGCACCACAGAAATTAGTTGGACAGCAGAATTCAGCCTTTTGTGAGACCACCATGTGAAACGTCTACCATTGTGCATGACAGCAGCCAATCAGTGAACAAATTCAAGAGCAAGTTATAGGCATTTTTCCAGCCAGTCTCAAATGAATGCCACCTGGTACAAATGTGGCATTTTTTGTAATTCTGACACCAAATACACACAAGCAATTTACCTAAAATACTCTAAATCAGTAAATTCCACCAATGTCATTAAACAGCCAATATTTAATGCTGAAACAGAAAGAAACGGTTCTAATACAGTTCACTGACCACGGAGCGACACAAGGCAGCGGTGCGTTTGCCGATTCATAAGAGAAGCTGCTGAAGAGAACGAGGAAGCGCTGATGATTGAGAGCATCCAGACAGTCGTGCTGCTTGAAACTCCCATTATCACTAGCTGGAGATGCAGTGCCAGTACTTTGTGTTGTCTCGTCCTTCATCTCCTCACCTGCTTTCCTTCGTACCGCACTCTTGGACGTCGGCAGTGGCAACCTGCCACCCCTCGCGCGGTAGTCCGACAGCAGGGACTGCACGGCGGGACTGGAAGACGGTGCCGTCAGTTTCTCAACGATGAACGGATGGACGGGCAGCAGATCGACAACTGACGGCACGCCGGTCACTCCATCGACAGCACTGGCAGCTGCGATGCTGTCAGCACCACTGGGCGGTGGAGCGACATCTGTCGACCTTGTAGCTGGCGCAGGACTGAGCCGACGAGACCTGTAGATCTCGGCGGGAAAGTGTCTGCGCAGCGTGCACTTGGCACCGGCAACTGTCTCCAGGTAAGGCAGCTGAACTTGTGAGCAAGGAGACACGGTCAGCACCGTCTGAGTCAGAGCTGTCTGGAAAGCTGTCTCACGCTGACGAATTGCATCATCATCGTCATCCAGCCCTGACACAGGTACATTACCTGCCGAATCATTGTTCACCTGTTCACAGCCTGACAATGTCATCTCTGTCTCTCTACCATCAGCATTAACATACGATGGGCCATCAGTACTATCGGTCACCGGAACTAGCCCAGACTCGCACTGTTGTCGATGATGTGTACTCGCATCAACATCACCACATGAACCATTTGTATTTTTAATCGGTGGACTGCTGCTGACAATTTTGTCATTCTGGTTGTCAATTTCTGACATATGTTTGCTGGTAACTTTTGCAGGCAGGGGCATCAGATCAAATTCGCTGTCACAGACGGACGTCGGCGAATTTGCCAAGGTCACAGTCTTCAAAGAAGCTGAGTCCGGCGGTGCTGCAAGCTCATCAAACAGAAATGCACCCTCCAGTCGTGCGTTGTACATTGCGTACGTCATAAACCGTAGAATATTCTTCATGGCTCGCAGTTCTGGCATCACCAAGGATCCGCGTAGTGTGACCGTGCAGCCAAGATTCTTCGCACAGCCATCGAAGTACATCAGCGATTTTGATGTACCATTTGGTAGCTGGTGGGTGCGCATATAGAAATGCTGGCAGGAACCCATCGTCGTTTGTTTCACGAGACCGTCAATGGAGGACACAATCGTTGCCTGGGTGAACCGGGCAATGCGCTCCATCACGCTCGGTTTCACATTAAGGACAAGAGTGATGTTGGCATCGAGCAGAAATCCCTGGGCAAGTCGTGAGACAGTCTTCTCCACGAGAAGAATATCCGGCTGCAGCGTTGCAATGCGCCCGACACAGTGACGTAGGTACTCGTGTTCCTGCAGTATCTGCGGCTCCAGCGACGAGAATTTGTTCTCTACGCGCTGGTACTCGATCGAAGAACGGAGCAGCAGGATTCTGGGATTGACGATCTCCTGCCGCATCTTTCGGTGTGCAACGCACTTCGTGCAGACAAGTCCATTCACAATGGCCGTGTCTGCCGGGGTTCCACCAGGTATTGTTTTGATGATGACATACTGACGAATGTCCATGTCGTCACCATCAATGCGAATGTCCGGGCGAACTGTCTGACTGATTTTGCGGCTAACGCTGAGTAACATATCAGCCCAGTGTGCTGCAGTGGCAGAGGGTCCTTCACAGTTTAACAGCTGATTCACAAGTGCTGTCAAGTGCTCAATGTGTAGCTTACTGAACTTCTCCCTGATTGCCTGCTCGTTATTTTCATCCGTCTCACTAAGTGATTCCAACCGGCCTCTGACTGCCGCTTCCGTTGACATATCGGTCACATTCACTTCCGGTGTTGCAGCTCGCTGTAGCGCAGGCATCAGACCGACTTCAACACTGCAGTGGACGCCTGATGTTGATCCATTTCCGAGGTGTGACTCTTGCATGGTAGAACAACCGGCAGCTGCCGACATTGGTTCTTTCTGCGGTGGCTGCATTGAGCCAACAAACATGGAAGAGTCCACGTAGAACACAGATGTGTTAGCGACTACGAGCTCGCTGCTTGATGCAGACCGAGGCATCTCGCGCACACGAGAGATGTCATCATCTTTATCATCCTGTGGAATCTCCTTTACCCAAAGTGGCCCGTCGTCGTCGTCATCATCGGACACTTGAGGCAGCGAAGTCAACTCGGCTGGTTCATCTCGCAGTGAGACGGCAGACTGTGATGAACGCAGCAACTCAAATGGCCGATAAACGGTATTATCATCATGGAACCTCGTGTCATGGCCCGGAATGTTTATCATCCATTTACCGTCAATAAGAGCCTGTCCCAGCATTGCAGCCTGCTCCCTGGATGATGCTTTGTTGTTGGCAATAAGCCAGTCAATGATGTCCTTACCAACCATACAGTCAGTGTATGTGTACAGTCGATGCCTATGACAGCGTACATGAACGCCACCACTTGAGTGAAGCATTGACTGCCAGAGGTCATTCAACCGTGATGGGTCCTGCAACAGGGCAGAATTTTCAATCTGCAAGTCGTCGGGCATCACGTGACTGCTCGGCCGATGCTTAGCATCTTCATCGAATATTGATGAGGGCCGTAGAGACTTCGATGGTCGACGCTGGAGCGAACTGAGCGAGGAACTGACGCTGAGCGATCTAGAAGGCGATTCCAGCCGTGCTGGTTCGACAGTCGGCGACGATGCTGATGCCAGATCGTCGCTACACTGTTCTACATCATCGACAGATTGAGGTACTTCATCACGACTGCTGGGACGCCGGACATACTGCAGCACAACCTTACAGCAGTACGTACATGCTCGAAGATAGCCGGTGTATCCGATAATCTTGCCCGGAACTTGCTGACTGCAGCAGCTGTGACAGAAGATCTGGCCACAGATACGGCAGTGATGGCGACGTTTGAGCGTGCTGAACCGCAGACCGCACTCATAACACTGGTGACAGTTGCTGTCCGGCATCCAATACTGCTTAAAATCACTGTCCTTGTATTCCTGTAGGCTCTGGCCACTGCTTCCGACTACAATGCGACTGAGACGCTTAAGAACGCTGGACAGCGTGCGTTCTGGCAGAATCTGTAAATTGGTAACTGGCGTTGGCACACTGCTAACAGCAGCTGCACTGCTCGATATTTCACTCCTACTTTCAGCCTCCGCGCCGCTGTCCTCTTGGTTTGCGTTATCGCCATCAACTTCGTCGTCATCAGTCACTTCACGCAGTACAGGTACGAACGGATCTTTATCTCGCTGCTGTGCAGTGCTGCCACTACGCTTGAACAGCCTGTAAAATAAATTTCCGGACGGTTTTATGTCATCTGAATGCGGCTCAAACTCCGTGAGGCGTGTGAGACTGTTCGGATTCTTGTTCATCGTTCCACAATGACACATAAGCTTTGCGCTGTCAGAACGGCGGATACAATACAACGTATCAATGTCCAATAAGAGAGGAAACTCGTTAAACTTCGGCAAATATCACTGTCAAAAATCCAAACAAATAAAACCAATTACAAAAACACAACTGTACATGTAAACATTATTTACTTCCGGTAATGGCGGTGGGCGGTGGCCAAAACTAGGGATGTTCCCGTTAACTGGTTAACCGGAAAAAATCGGTTAACCGGTTTTTATCGCGCGAAGCCTAGCGGAACGCGGTATTGCCATTTGCCAAGGCAAGTTTTCCGTCTGTTGATCTCCGCGCCTAGCTAGGACTCAGTTATTGTCAACAATTGAGTCTGTCTATGTGTCTGTGTGTTTGTCTGTCACGCTACTTCTAATTGCTTCTTCTTTTTTTGCTCACGATGGAATCGAGCCATTTTTTGGCCGACATTTCTCCATGTGCCCCTCTACAAAACGTTCTTCGATTTTTGATTTAGGCCCCCTAACGCCGAAAATTTACTCCCCAATATTTGCACAAAATCGCCTATAGTCGGCTTGTATCATGGCAGATAGACCGGAGATGTTTGGGCCTACCAGGGGGGTTTCGGGGATGGCCGAATCAATGGAACCATGCAAAATGTTGTGAGGCCGACCCTTATTGCCATGGCAGCGAAATTTGGGCTAGGCGCGGAGATCCAGTCACCTACCGGCTTGTCTGTTTGTCTGTAAGACTGTAACTTTGAGGTATCGTGATCATATAGGTTGGAATTCTGCGAAAATAATTTCACGACCGATGAGCCTAACCATTTCACTCTCTGCAGACCCCAATATGACGGATCTACTCCAAAGGAAACACCCCAAATTTTAGCCGGAATAGGAGTGGGGTAGGCAAAATTCAAAATTGTCGATTTTCGATATTTAAGCCGCGCTGTATCTCTGAAAGGGTGCAAGATAGGGTCCAAGTTGCAATTGAATATCGTATGCTTAATTACGTGTTGGTACCTTTCGATTGGTACCAAAACCGATGACCTTAAATAACCTCTGAGCGAGATTCAAGGTCATCGATTCCATAAATGCCGCAAAAATGGCGAAATACAGCTCAGTAGAGTGACTCCGACGCCATGTAGAGTGGCTGGAGGCATTATATCCATTAGGCCTACGTAGTACGTATTCATTGGTGCACTTACTTACTTACTTAGATGGACGGATCGACAAGGGAACCGAGAAACATGTCTGTTGAGTAGTCAATTAATGTACACTATATTGACATATTTTCTTAGGATTTACTTCCATTAAATATTAAATATACCGGTACTATATAACGGTAATTATTTTTGACGGTATATTATCGTCAGTCTGTCAAACCTTTTCCATACCGCACAACACTAGTTCGCTCAAGCAACATAGAGTTGAAAAGGAAGTCATTATCTGTGTTTTGTGTGTGGTGTTATTTGGTTATTTTGTATGATTTTCAGGTATATTTCTGACAGTATATTAATGTTTACACTACATACTGCTAATATTTGTAACTTTTAATTAGCCGTTTGGCACTCAGTACTCAACAACCTAAATACTTGCCAGACTGTGTTCAGAAGGTGATATGAATAACTGAGTGTATAGGCCTATGAGTAAAGGTAGGATTGGGCTTTTGATTGGGCTTTGATAGAGTAACTTGCGAGGAAACAGCTGTATGGATGTGGAATAGAAATTAAGTAGGTTAAAAGTGGCAGGTTATCACTTGGTGATTTGAATTGAAAAATATAAGACTTAAAGGTCTTTTAAGAGAATTTGGTCTTACTCTTATGTGAAATTGCTGCTGTCCTTGTTTAGGCTTAATTAATGGAAAATAGCTAGGCTGTCAGTTTAGGGGTGATTGGGCAAGATTTAGCTTATTTAAATAAGTAGGAAACTTTAGGTAATGGTCCAGTTAGAGTTAGCAGTGGAAAGTGGTGAGTGGCCAAACAGGAACAGGCAGCAGTTTCACGGCGTCCTAGTTTTAGGAGGCCAAAAGGTAAGATTAAATATTGGTAAAGTAGTCTATACTCTTATTCTATCCTATGCGGCAGTCCACTACCGCTCTCCGCCGCGGGGAAGTCGGGCAATTCCCTTTAAGCTGGTTAGTGCTGAATCAAACGACAATTTGCCAAAGATGACATATCTTTCTCGTGTATGTATACACGGCACCAGGGGCGTCTATCCCTATCTACCGATGGCGACAAATGCGCCATGGTAAATTTTTGGGGGAATGAAAAATCAATTTTTTGGGGGGGGGGG
>Ga0209781_1000427_pt1 | contig 10854 bp, 3 predicted proteins | sample WorMetHERISLAND1_3_FD_187386 | JGI IMG/M metagenome (GOLD analysis project Ga0209781, IMG submission 187386) | Marine gutless worms symbiont microbial communities from Max Planck institute for Marine Microbiology, Germany - Olavius albidus HERON... | ecosystem: Host-associated > Annelida >...
CAGAAATATTCGGGGGGGATTTTTTGACTCACCGTATATTGTAATCAAAAGTGAACTCCCCCTAACTACCCATAAAGTAGTCATAGACTAATTACCCGAGAATTACTTGGGAAGTACATGTAGTTATAAGTAGCACAGTAACTACTGTAGGCCTATAGTTAAAAGTGTCCATTAGTCTACATTCTACAACTACAGAGTTTGACAACGGTCTAAATTAGCCGCACTGAATATAACTAAAAGTTTTAGTTATGTTCAGTGCGGCTAATTTAGACCGTTGTCTCTAAAAGAAAATGGGTTGTATACGCATACCAACTAATATTGTACTAAGTTCCAGAATAGAGTTTAATAACTTGAATAACTAAGCAGTTCTGTGTATACGTTAAGCAAACTGTTTGCGTACTTGAGCAAAGTAAAATTTAACGCATCCGAAATAAGATACATACCGTTTACATGTCAAAGTTCTACTATTGTTACCAATGAATGCGTGAAAGAGCTGAGTTAAAAGTTGCGATCTAATGCCTCGGTTAAAAATAAACAGTTGAATAGAACAAAGAGCCATGATTAAAAATGATAGTAATAAATCTATTGCTTAGGCTCTTCTTTCTCTGCAGTCATCAGCGCAATATCCAGTAGAGCCACGGTGAGTGGATTGTCGTTCCACGGGAGTCTGGTATTCGTGATGCTGGCGGTCAGATGTGGTCCTAGTTCATAGTTTCTGTTGTCCCAGGTGGTCTCACGGAAGCTGTAGACAAGGCAGCTGATGTTGCGTGTCAGGCTGGCGGCAGCCACTGCTCTGAGGTAATCAGCAGCTCCAGCAGTCGTGCGGGATACGCCGAACTCCCCGATAAACAAACTGATGTCGTGCTTGACCGCCCAGTGACGCAAATTGTCCATCTCCCGACCAATCCTGTCCTCATCCCACCATTCCTCTTCGCTGTACTCGCAGTCAAACAGCGGTACACTTCCAGGGAACTTGTAGCGACCGTTGTTCAGCTTGAGGCACACGAGTCGCTGAGGCTCGTAGAAGTGGACGGAAACGATGATGTTTGGATCGCTGACTTTGACTCTTTCAACGAACTCGGATAAGTGTGACAGTGCACACGGTTTCGCCCAGAACGTCGGCTCGATGATGACCGGAGTAACCTTATCAACCGATCGTATCTGCTGCCAGTACCCGGTGACGGTGTCGAAGTACCCGGCTAAAGCCGTGTCCGGGATTGTGGAAACTTCGGTGAAATGACGATCGGACTCCGCGGCAACATGTGGTTCGTTGATGAGGTCGTATCCGATGACATTCGGTTGTCGGCAGAACTCGGTCGCTATCAGAGTCCAAACCTCCGAGGACACGACGCGCTGGTGGAGAGTTATTACTACTCCGATGTCAAACTCCGCCAGCAGGGAGACTGTTGTACGGAGTTCTTCCAGTTGCGTTGTCGGGTCGTCCAGTAACCCGCAAAACTCAAAGTCGGTATCTTCCAGACAACCAACCGCACCTATCCGTACGACCTTGGCTCCGAGCTTGACCAGATCGGCCACGTCCTCTCGCGTAACATCGCTAGAGATGTTGTAGCCGATGAACGCCGAACCGTTCCACCATTTCATCTTTGCCGCCATCAGCTCAAACTGTTCCTCGGTTGTTGACTCAACGATCCGCTCAGATGTCCAGGACGGCCAGCCGTTCAGCATGTGGTGTATGTACATTCTGATCTTGGCGTCCTGAACTTCTGGACGAGTGTACAATGCCAGTCCGACTTGGTCCGATTCTGCTGTTCGCTCGAAGTGTTCATTATTGTGGCACTGCAGCTTGCGCATGTTTCTGTTGAAGTAGTGGCTCAGAACGAAACTCATCCAGTAGTCGTCAACGAGAACGAATCCGTTGTCCGGCATCGCAACAGAAACGAAGTCGCGGAGAGCAGGAAGTGAGATGAGACAGGTATCGGCGTGCAGAAAGTGAACCGTCTGCTCCGGTTTGTCGTCGTCCAGAAATCTTAGATGTTCGTAGTTCGTCCACTCGCCCCGTGGTTCGGTGTGGTCGAGCTGATGAGGTAGAAACTTGTGTCCACGCACTGCCAGAACATCTTTCTTGTGACGGCAATGTGCGTCGACGAAGAACTGGAGGAAAGTCTGTTTGGGGATAACATCATCATCGCAGATCAGCAGCAGTTCACTACGCATCAGATGCAGCATACAGGCACGGATGATGCAGTAGTGGTTTGAGGTGGACGAGATCAGCTCCAGAGAACGTGTCGACGAATTTCGTTTCAAGTATGGCTCACAGATCTGTCTTACAACCTTCTCTCTCGCCTCGTTGTTATTCCAGACGATGACTTGAACGGCTCCAGCGAAGGTCTGCTTGCGCAGCAGACTCTCGAGTATGTGGCTGAGGTTGTTGGTTCTCTTGTAGGAACACACGCACACCGTAACATCAAACCTGATCACCAGATGCTGCAATGCATCGTCGGTGATTTCAGGAGCAAGGCTCAGAAGAACGCTGCTGGATCGGATGGTATCGCAAAATTGATCTATTGAGAAACTACTCTTGTCCATATTCGACAGATAATCAATTGCTTCCCGGACCTTTCTTATCGACAAAATGTGTGATATATCATGACAGCTTTGGTCGTAAAGTAGTGGATAACTGGCACCAAGGTATTCGATGCAGGAGTCAATGCTAGGAACGGCAATTGGTACATTCCGTGCGATACACTCTACCATAATTGTGTTTGCAGCCCCGTCGTACTTCAACGCCAACATGACGATCGATCGGCTGAGCATTTCTTCGTAATCGTTCGCATCCAGACGAGAATACACGACAATGTCACGAGGGGCCTTTGCTGCCCATTCTCCTGAGACTTCGTCTCCGGCTAACAAAACTTTGCGGACTCCTGGTGGTACATGAGCCTGGAAGAAATATTGAAAATCACGGGCGAAGCTTCCGATGAACACCAAATCAACCGACCCCTTTTCTTTCCAGCATTTGATCACGTCGCTGGGGTGGAATGGTGATGGTGGTGGTGGTGGTAGCATCGGCAGACGGAGTGGACAAATCGGAATGCGTCGATCTGTGTTGAGATGGTTCTGAAGATAGGTCGTCTGGACGTTGGTGAGAGTGAAGAGACCGCGACAAAGCTTCATCACATAACGGTACCGTTTGCTGCAGAGCCGTTTCATGTCAGGAGGATAGAACACGTCGTCTTCAGGCACTCCGTGAATGATTCCGACCCACGGTCTGAGAATCTGATCACGAAAGTCGCAGAGGAATTCCTCGACGGCCGGAATGAAGTCGACATCAGCGTCTGGCGAGTGAAATTGTTCTCGAAGCGTGTCAATTGCTACGTTGAAGGCTTGTCCCTGGTGGTGATTCCAGTCAGGCGATTGAAGGAAGCGCAAGCGATGCCAAAATGTCATGTTTTGTACACCTTCGTGTTTCTGAGCCGGATTCACATATCTATACGCTTTGGCGGTTGTGCCCTGAGGCTTGGCTATGGGCACTAGTTCACGTTCATGGTTTGTGAGAAAGGGAAGAGTATTGATGATCAGAGAATTTACTACGACGACCGAGATTCCTTCCTTTAAGTGAGGTTTCACGTGCGCCCAGGCGGTCTCTATCTCGTCGATGTCCCGAGTAAAGTCGAAGAAAACGATATCAAATGTGATGCCGTCGAATGCATCGGTCTCAAACTTGTCTGATCCAATATCACACTGGACGACTTGGATGACGTCGGACACGAACGACGTGTTGCGCTGAAATATGTCGAGAAACGATTCGCCATTTTTGCGTTTTTCAGGGAAATGGAAACTGTTCATCCACTGCTGCCAGGTGAAAGTGTCCACTGCGACTACACGTGCGAGTGGACTTCGCTGTTTAGCAGCGACGGCCAACACAGCGGTACTGGCACCGAACAGCGAGCCGAGCTCCAAGATGTACGGAATTCCTTGTACTTTCTGAACTAGCCAGATCAACAGCTGTAAAAGTTTCGGCTCTGTTGTGGTCGGGATGTTACTGCAGAGATTTAAATCTCCTTTCGTCCGGTCAATATTGGTCCAAGGCTCCTGAAGCTCGAGTTCGTAGCTTTGCTGAGAAACGATATAGTCGACAAATGGCTGGAGAACATGTTCGGCGACATCGAATCCGTTCCCACGACTCTCCTTCATACACTCTTGCATGTGCTGCAGCAGTATCTGTCCTTTGTCCCATCTTTCATGAAACAGGAAGCGCTCCGCCTGTGAACGCAAAGAGACAGCCGTTGTTGTGTAATGGCTGCAGCCACCAAAAGATTTTTCCACCAGTTTTCCATCGTCATCCAAACTCCTTGTTTCGATCAGTAACGTCTTTCTGTTTACTCTAATTGAGTTGCTGAGACTGGCAGACTTCGGACATTCAACGATGTTATTCTGTTTCGTGAAATATGACACAACGATGGAACATATCCACTTAACATCTTTCTCCGTGAGTGCTGAATACGTCGGTAGATAGAACCCGGTTTCGGCACAATGGTCAGCGTTTGGAAACTCCGTGTTCCCACATGTTATCATCAGGTCCCTGTAGGCTGGCTGGGCGTGGACTGGGAAGAAGAAGTTTCGTGTTTCTGTTCCATACTCGGCCAGAAGTTCTCGGAGACCCTGGCGTTGGGCTTTATCGACACAGCACACTCCGAACACCCAAGGAGTGTCGTCAGGTCCGCACGTCGGCATCAGATCGAGACGTGTCGACTGTAGACAGCGACGGTATGTGCGAGCTAGAACACTTCGGTGTGTCATGATATCATCAATCGCGTCCAAGCTACCGCACGCCAGTGCCGCAGCCAAGCCGCTGATCTTGAAGTTCGGAGCCTCCTCCAGGTGTACGAAATGATAACTGCGTGTGAATCCGTGGTTTACCAAGCTACCGAGTCGGTACCGGTGTATAACATCCTTTGCCAACACAAAACCCCCGTCTCCGCCCTGCAGAATCTTGTTGGCGTACATACTCGCACAGGCGAAGTCTCCGAACGTTCCAAGTAGGCGCCGAGTTCCGTCAGCAGTCGTGGTCAATATGCCAGCACTTTCACTGATATCTTCGATGAGGAACCAGTGTCTCTGAAGACACAAGGCTGCAATGGAGTCCATGTCTGTGGTGGGAACTCCGTACGTGTGGGTGACGATCACCGCCTTTGTCTGATCGGTGGCTGCCGCCTCAATTTCCTGAATGCTCGGATTGTAAGCTCCTGGAGCGTTGTCGACCAGAACTGGCCGTGCACCGACGAACCGTACGGCGTTGGGAACTGCGATCATGGTGAAGCTCGGCAGTAGAACATCATCGTTGAGTCCAACGCCGGCCGCTCGTAGCGCCAGGACAATGGCGCCGAAACCGTTACTACAGGGTTGCGCTACGGCTGTGCCGAAGATCTCTTGTAGTTTTAGACTCATTTCCCTCGGCCATCGGCCAGCTGACGATACGCTTCCGGAATCAACCGCGTCTAGTACATTCTCTCTGGAAACGTCGGTAATGTATGGCTCACAGACTCTGTAGTGCCAGCCTGTTGGTGGCGGAGGCGGCTCACGATCGGGCAGAAGATGAACAAATTCATCAGGAACGTTCAGCTGGCGACTGATGGCTTCGTTGGAAGGAATGTCGAGCTTGGCGTTGCGTTCGTCGTCGGACAGTTCTTTCCACGTGGAAACCTTCTGCGAGACCGGAGCCGGATTCTGGCGGCAGGATTCCGCCTCGAACTCATAGTCGGTCGGATCGAGCGACATGCAATGCAAGATTCGGCACATCTCCGACGTGGTGTTTTGGACAAGGTCCTCGTACTTTACGAAGATTGGGACAATGTCTGGAGGCCAACCTTTGACCACATCCTTCCAACGTTGTTCCGTGTCGGCAAGATGTTGCAAGAGCTCCTTCCCAGCCACTTCAATCGTCTCGACTTCTGACGCTGGCTTCCTGCTGTACCAGACGTTAGTTTTGCGTGCTATCTCAAGTGAGGTGTACATCTCCAGAAAGTTTTCTCGCCATAGCACAATGACCCACTTAACGTCTAAGCGTCGAATAAGTTCAACCAGAGACAATTGGCGGTAGACAATATCTTCTGGAAATGTTTTGAAGCCGACAACGGGTTCAGGCAGATCAGATAACTGGCGGCTGACGTCATCAATCGGGTTGTCTTGAGCTCCGTACGTATGACTGAGTAATTCCCCTTTGCAATTGACATCGAAGTGTGTATTGAGCAGCGACTTCAGATATGTGGAACCGGTTCGTGGTTCAGACAGAATGATGAAACGAGGCATCAGTGCTGAAGCAGCAGCAGACCCTATAAAACATGCAAATAGCAACAGTACTGTCCGTCGAAGGTTGTGTTCTTTTTTCAGCGATATAAGCTATCATGGGCAGTCTGAGTATTGGTTTGTCCAAGGCTTTGTTAACGACGACAGCTCATTCCTGTAAAACGAAGGCCAAATTTTGGCCCTCCACAAAAAAAAACAGAAACCCTGAACAGGTTGAAACCACAAATACCCAAGCAAAAGACGTAATCTGAACGGTGAGCTGTTTAGATTTAGGTGGGTCAAGGCTGAGTAAGCGACCTACTGTAACAAAACTTGCTAATATCTTAAATGTGTATTTTATGATTATTATGACGAAAAAGCCAGTATGTCAACATGCTGAACTGCTTTGCTGTCCGATCTTGTTGGGTTTAAAGCAGTCGACAAATGGTATTGTTCCCTCAAGTTCAAAAAACCACTTTGGGATGATGAAGTTAATAACTTAAAACAACGACAAGAACCTTAGCAAAGCAGAGAGACCAGCGCGGTAGTTATGCAATTCGTTGTACCGGACCGTATTTACCCGGATGTTACTACAGCATTCCAAAAACTGTGCCATTCGTTTAGTTTTACAATTACTTTTGCAAAACCGATTTCAATAATTCTTCGGCTACTGTATTCCTAGATGAACTATGTATAGAAAACTAAATTAAAACTTTCCACCTCTCCTCAAATGTGTTGCCGCACTACCTTATGAAATGTGAATGTTCATCTGCACAACAGAAAACTGCTCATTCTGATGCAGGCCAACCAACCAAAATGATCTGCACAGTGTCAGAAGTTTATTTCGATTTATACCGATAAACTAACAAGTCCTTTTGACCGCTACACTTATCCTTAGCGTACTTCTTTGTTTTCCTGAGTGCTGTTGCCATCATTTGAAATCAGCGCGATATTTTGCGACAGTGCCTAGGCCTACATCTCACATCATTGAACGACGCGTCATCAGCGCATTCTTTGACACGTTGCGTGCTCTATATAGGCGTACTCAAATCACGCGCGCGTGCTGAAAGCAGACAGTTTTAAACACATGCAATAATTAATCGTCATAGATATATCATATATCAATAAAAACTTGCTATCTTTCGTATATATTGACCGTTAATAGTGAATTTTGCACTATTTCTGAATTGAACATCTACTGTAGAGGTGTATATTTAAACATTACTAACTAAGCAATCAACTAATCTACAACACTGCAGGGCAGGAATACAGGGTGGGCCAAAAAGTAACCCCCAAATATTCTACACATAATTTCGTCAAACACTGGCCGATTTTCAAAATTATTTCACTGTTACAATCTCCATAAAAAATTTGCAATACAGCAGCAATTAAATATCCCATCACACCTCAAACGCGTCACTACACTAAGGACGAAAAAGGTCTGGATTGGATAACCTTATCACAACAAAGCTGCTTAAAAGTGGATGTCCAAACGCAAGCGTAAGTGAGGACTGTGCTTGTTATTAGGCCTAATTAACGAGTGACGCGATCGAATTAAAGCTTCTGTGCTGGTAAATGGTGGACATTTTGAGAACTATATGATATGTTAATTGTGATGCAGCAGCGCTGACTTGGAGTGGTTAAAAATATTCATTAAATTTCAGTTTTGTGCAACGAAATGTGATAGATTTCATGATTAACTAGAAGTACTCAAAGAGCACAGACCTCCGCCGAACGCCAGCATAATAGAATTGCTGAATGACTTTTGCAATACAGATTAGCTATGCAGCTTTGATCTGAGTCCACTAGGTACATGTACTTTTTCGATAATCCAGTGAATCCGGATTTCGGACTTCGGACTCCTGGATCCGGAAGGTGATCCGGATCGTCACCAAAATTTAATTACTTGGTCCCTGGGCCATGCGCTATCGCTCCAAGAAATTTCGTCAAAATCCGTTCACAACTTTTTCGGTTATCCGACGGACAGAGAGACAAACAGACAAACAGACAGACAAACAGACCGAAGTGAAAACATAACCTCCTTCTTCGGTGGAGGTAACTAGTTTTCTGATATTAGTATTTCGCAAGGTAGTGTAGCGACACCATTATGACGAAGTGGAATATTTAATGATTGCTTTATTGCAGATTTCCTGGAGAATGCGAGAGTGAAAGAATTTTGCGGCTATGTATTTGACGAAGTTATGCGTAGAGTATTTGGGGTTACTTTTTTGGCCCACCCTGTATAATCCAACCATTTCCTTAAATGAAAGTGATGACATCTTAGCGGCACTGGGCGTCTCACCCCTGCGAGTGCGAGTGCCGCGAGTGCTCTCAGCGGGCAAAAACGCACTACATGTAGCTAACGTTAGTCAAACGTTGATAACTACAGGGTGCATGGAACAAAAAGCGGATATTTATTTTTACCAACCGCACAGCGTAGCGTAGCGAGGGTGGTATTGTTTTCAGTCGTGTTTGTTTGTGACTTTGTTTGTCTGTATGTTTGTCTGTCGACACGATAACTCCTGAACCGCTAGAGACATCATCGCGAAATTTTCTTATGGGACAAAGTGTACCTAACAATTCATGACAAAAGTTAATCAAAAAGTTTTAAACTAACAGTAGCAGTATCCTTTTGGCGCTACGCCGTCGTTATTAACAGTTAAACTAATTTTTAGTCACCTGCGTAGTTTAACTAAAAATAGTTTAATTAAATTGCAAGTTTAACTAAACAAGTAGTTGCTAACTGAATAGTTTAACTAAAGTTATTTAGCTCTCACCTTTTTCAGACTACGAGTGCAGCACTGCAGCGTACTTACTTTTCTACTTATTGTAACAAAAACATTTTTATTAGTGACTTGCATTTCTACATGATGCCATGGTAGTCGATCATTGATGGCAATTAACGCAATAATTTAACACAAAAATAGTTGCATATTAGTTGAAAAAGTTCAGCTTTTTTAGTTTATTTAACTATTTTCACATTTTAGTTTGCTACAAAATTATTTTTAGTTAGGTAGTAATTTTGTTTAACTAATATACCACAAGACATACTATAGAAAATAGAGCTAATGAAGATCACAAAGCATATGGCAAAATGCACTGTTTACATGAATTGTTGTCTACATTAAAAACGTGCAATCACCTTAGACCGAAATTGCGCTCTTTTGAACTTGTTGTTCGCTTGTATTGCAGGTACGTTTTTTATGCTGCGTTTTTTGTTCAATGTTGTATAATGTATTAGTTAATTGCATTGCTCTGTCGTTATTTTAGTAAGAAATAGTCTCCATTGTAGTTGTTGACAGTGACAAACATTTCTTGTCATAACCAATTTTACCATATTGGTATTTGTTTTACTTTTATGCAGTGTTTTGTGCTACTAACTCGACTCATTTACGGTTTGGTGCATATAACTTTAATTCAGCTAGAATTTGATGGATTACGACAAATCTTGTTCACGAATCATGAACAACCCTTTTCGCATTCCCTGTTCACAAGTTAAACTGATATAAACAAAAAAGTACAAAACTATGTTGCTAACCTGTATTATTTTAGGTTGTCAGAAAGTCGGTTGCAATAGTATGAATCATATGAATAAGATCATGGGATCATAGCGCTGGTTTTTGTAGAGGAATGCATGCTGCATGCATAGGCCTATAGGCCTAATTCGTCGAAGTAATAATTTATGTGGCATACGATACGCGCTGATTAATTTAATCGGCCTGTAGAGCTGTGCCAAGTACTCGAGTAACGATTCGAGTGGTGAGATACGTCGAGACATTTTTACAGTTTGTGTATGCACGGTGTGCAGAACATAGTTCATAGTTTAATATTTTGATCACGGACGGACCGATGCAGTTATAGTTGCAGCCGAATAAATTTTAAATTCTGTGACTTAAAATTTCATGCCGGCTGTTTTGACTCCTCCGAATCTGCACCAAGATGAGGGATGGATGGTGAGCGGCCTTCGCAGTAGTGGAGACGTACCTGTGGCCGACCATCTACCACCTGGGTCCACCAGATCTGCCGTGACACGGGTGTTACAGCGACTGAGGCCCTGCTGCTAGCGGAGGACAAACCGTTCTGGCGAACGATGGCAACGGCAGGAGGCTTCGGCCGATCGCTTCGCGTCATGATGATGATGATGGAGCGAAACTTCTTGTCGCTCATGACACATAGGTATGTTCACAAGTAGGCTATAAATAAATAAATGTATAAATGATGCTGGCGTTCATCGCACTGACTAAAGTTTCTACTCATAGGCTCCCACATCCATGGGCGAGAGGGGCAGTTCCGCCTGAAAAAAAATACAAATTGGAAAAAATTACGTTATAATAATAATTTCGTGGTTGAGAATGTGAGAGAGTGACAGCAAACTTTAAGAGTATTTGGGGGACCTTGTGCCTGCCCCTTTCGTAAGTAAAAAAAATATGCTAATATTTGAATACTTTTGAAAATGTACATCTGAAACGTACACCCGGCCCACTTTACACATTTCTAAAAAAGCCTTTGAAAGAGAGGAGATCATATCAGACAGACAGAAGTGAACAAGAGGCGTGCAGTACAGGGGCGTGGCCAGAAATTTGTTTTGGGGGGTATAAAAGTTTTTTT
>Ga0209781_1000428_pt1 | contig 10830 bp, 9 predicted proteins | sample WorMetHERISLAND1_3_FD_187386 | JGI IMG/M metagenome (GOLD analysis project Ga0209781, IMG submission 187386) | Marine gutless worms symbiont microbial communities from Max Planck institute for Marine Microbiology, Germany - Olavius albidus HERON... | ecosystem: Host-associated > Annelida >...
CGGCGGCTGCTGCATCTGTCTGGAACAGTCTGCCGGAGACAGTACGTTCATCGCCGTCATTGCCAGTTTTCCGCAGTAGACTGAAGACTGAACTTTTTGCCCGGTCTTACAGCTGCTCGGACTAATGAACGTCTTACCGCACTGACTACTGTGACCCAACTATTGCTGTTACGTGTCCTTGCAGTCCTAGGACTTATGCCACGTTAAAGTTAATTCATCCATCCATCATCATCATCATCATATTATCATATTTTAGATGACAATTAAATATTCCAGTAGCATCAATAAAATTCCAGGAGATTTCCAGGAATCCCAGGAGTTGTAGACACCCTGGAGTGGAGTGGAAGTGGAGTGGGAGTGAGAGTAGAGTGGAAGTGGACTGATAAGTTCTGGATGAAGCATGTCACTTGTGGGCCACTGTATGGTGCAACAAGCAACCAAAAGCTACTGAGTCAGTACACAAGCACAGTGTAGTCAAAGCAATGACAGCACAACATGCATTGTATACAATATACTACAGCAGCCGACCATAAACTCAAACATTCGACAACTAGACTGTCTAAGTACATTTGCACAAAAACACACACTACACTATACAGTGGTCCATGTCATATTCATCTCATAACAACTTTGGCAAATACGGACAGATTTCAACAACTCTGTCACTGCACCGGTATTGAACTGAAAGCGAAATAGCACTTTCAAGTTACAACTGCCACGCAGGCTCAAACTTGTTGCCACATTATAATCGGAAATTGTGCTCAAGTGTTAAAGCTAGATAGATGTTCAAAAGCACAGATTACATTAGATTAGTAGTAGCAAATATCGACATCATCAAACATATCAAACGCATCAAAACAGAACAAACAAATGACGTTAAATAGAGCGACTGATAGAACAAGAAAGCCCAGCTGCTGACAAACCCGCGCGACGCTTGAAATTCGGGTCACGGGTCATGCAAGGGTATCGAAAGTGACACCATTCGATAGTTTGCATATGGTTTCCTATTAGCGTCCTATAGTAACTGTGTCTGTAATATGCATCGTTTTGGAGATATTCGCCATTTAAAACTACCGTGACCTTGAAATCCGGGTCAGGGGTCACTCAAGGTCACCGAAAGTGACACCATTCGATAGCCTGCATATGATTTCCTATTGACGTCTTATAGTAAATTTGTGTCTAAAATGCACCGTTTTCATACAATACTGGCCGTAATAGACAGACAGACAGACACGTTGCTCTCGCAAAGACCCGCTCTACGCAATATGCGTCGCGCGGATAAAGAGTCGAGCTCTCCATCAAAGTTCAGTCACCTCAAACATTATAATGTGTTACACAAGATGACACGTGATTACCGTATGTGTACTACAAGACATAAGCAAACGCAAAAGGAGCGGGAAAAAAACTTGATGGTTAATATTTATTCATCAGATGTGCTCATGTGTCAAGGCCAGATGTACGTTAATATAAAGCACAGATTAGACACAGACTGACATACATGATATCGCTGCATTAACTCGGTTCACAAACAATCAAATATTTACACAGAAAACACAATCAATACACAGTCAACATACAGACTAATAGTTTGACAAGCCGGTAGGCGATTAGACTCCATGCCTAGTGCAAATGTCGTTGCCATGGCAACAGCCCCCTGATCATCTCCCCTGGTAGGCCCTAACATATCCGGTCTATCTGGCATACAAGCCGACTTATAGGCGATTTTTGTGAAAAAATAGCCCAAATTTCGTTGCCATGGCAACAAGGGTCGGCCCCAGAACATTTTGCATGGTTCTGTTGAATCGGCCATCCCCGAAAACCCCCCCAGCACGCCCAAACATTTTCTGTCTATCTGTCATACAAGCCGACTTACAGGCGACTTTGTGCAAGTGCAAATTTTGGGGATTAAATTTTGGGGGTTACGGGGCCTAAATCAAAAATCGAAGAAAATCAGTTTTGTAGAGTGTCACATGGAGAACTGTCGACCAAAAAATGGCTCGATTCCGTCGAGAAACAAAAAAGAAGAAGCAAATTGAAGGAGCACCGTGACAGACAAACAGTCAGAGTCAACGACAAAAAATAATAGACTAATAGGCTAGGCGTGAAGTCAATAACTGGGTACTCACTGTAATACAGCTTTTGAAGAACTGACAAATGCTGATATTTTTACTCCTCGCACGCTACGTTCCTAACGTAGCGAAGAGGAGTATATGAGATCAGTGTAAGAAGAAGTATATATTGAGGACCGACCAACGACCGGCAACCGACTGACGACCAACCTCACATTTGGAAAATTTCAAATGGTCATATCTCCGCGAGGGGTCGTCTGATCCACTTCATGTTTGGTTCTGCGTGGGGTTTTCGAGGTCGGCGGATCGAATGGCGCTATTTCCGGTTTCGCCAAATCCAAGATGGCGGCGCAGCCGCCATCTTGAAAAAGTCAAATGGCGATATCTCCGCGGCGGATCGTCCGATTTACTCTATGTTTGGTTCTAGGATGGGGTTTTCGGTGTTGGCGGATCAAATGGCGCTAATTCCGGTTTGACCAAATTCAATAGGTATGTGGGAGAAAACAATGCGCGAGGAGTAATTAGACTGGTCACAATCTAAAGTATTTCTTGTTAGACAAGCATTTCAAACCATTATCAGTAAACCTTTCTGTTACATAAAAGATGCAGTCACTTATTTCCATAAATTCCAAAAAAAACTGACAAGTGTTGTTTGTGCAAACACACTGCTACATCATCATTACATCATCAAAGAGTAACAAAATTCAGTGAAACTGTGACAGGAACGACATCCGCATGTTGGAAGTATCACTTCAATAACAATTCCAATAACTGCTGAATACCATCACAAAAAACACGGCACGGTAAACCGAAATTGAAAGTAAACCATGAGTCAAAAAAAAAACACGACTCGTGTCAACATGCTTGCCAAAAAGTGACCAATTTTTAAGACAAGACTTAAACAGTTGCTAGTGAGTTTGTATGTGAGACAAGTCTTTAAATTCAGTCATTGTGAACACTACAGGTAAAAGGTGAGCTCGTCACTCCACCTGACGTTTATTAAGCTGTGATTACACGTGTGACATAACACACTACAGTCCACAAAGTACCAGCTACAAAAGTTACATACATTTACATAAATCTACACAGCATCTGAATCAGAAAAACTTCAAAACTCAAATCCTGCTCTGAGGATCTTTTTGATAACGCCCACAAATCAAATCATCGTAATTAAGTAAGTAAGTAAATGATTTATAGAGCGCCAAAGTCTGAATGAGCAGAATCAGGGTGCATATTCGTCTCAATGAATTGTTATCCTCCTATGTTCATCGGTTAGAGAGCCTGCACCCGCGAGTTCATGATCTCGTGTTGCCAGCCTGCACTAGTTACTTACATAAACGTTCATTTTTAGTTAGGTCTTTATTTGAATTTATGTAAATCTTTTCACAATAATAATGCAATAATATTCTCTTTAGTTTCGTGTTCTGTTCTTTGCCGTTTGTGCGCTTGTCACATTCTTTAATAAATACCGTGTTACTTTTACTGTGTGAACGGACGGATGGAGAGATACCAAGACCAGCTTAATTAGGTCGACTCAGAAGGAGCAGACTTAAAAATGTCGTCCTCAAGTGTAGATAACGTCTGATATGCCGTCTGATCCTCCGAACCTGTCATTGCAATAATTGCAGCTAAAAGTTCCTCTTCCGAGTGCTGGAGCAGATGACCAGTTAATGCCGTCAACTGCTCAAACTTCTCATCACAGACTTTACAGCTATAAGGTTGTTCTGTTGAGGGAATGCACACATGGCTTGTCAGCAAGCTGGAAAGTGAAAACGTTTTATCACAAGCTTCGCAGTTATAAGGTTGTTCTGCCGACTGAACGCACACGTGATTTCTTAGCGATCCGTAAAGTGAAAACCTTTTATCACAAACTTTACAGCCATAAGGTCGTTCACCAGAGCGAATGCACATGCGAGCTGTTAACAACTTCTGACCAGAAACTTTGAAGCTAAGAGGTCGTTCTCTTGAGTGAAAGCACATGTGATATCTTAAGCTGGATGATCTCTTATACTTCTTAGCACAAACTTTACAGCTATAAGGTTGTACACCTGTATGTGTAAGCATGTGACGTCTTACGGAGCCTGAACTTGAAAACTTCTTACCACAGACTTTGCAGCTAAAAGCTCGTTCTGCTGAGTGAGTAAGCATGTGATGTCTTAAGGTGGATGACTGTCTGAACTTCTTATCGCAGACTTTACAGCTATAGGGTCTCTCCCCCGTGTGAGTGCGAATGTGAATTTTCAACGGGAACGGGCGCGCAAACTTCTTGTGACAAATTTCACAGCTAAAAGGTCGTTCTCCCGTGTGACTCTGTACGTGACTTTTGAGCTTGTCAGATTTTGTAAACGTCTTATCACAGAGTTTACAGCTTAACAGACCCTCGCCCGTGTGAGTGCGCATGTGAACAGTTAAGTCGTACGAATGTTTATACTTCTTATCACAAAGTTGACAGCTAAAAGCTCGCTCTCCCGAGTGCACAAGCATGTGTTTTCTCAACTTATAGGACTCGGTGAACGTCACAGAACAAACTTCGCAGCTGAAAGGTCGTTCTCCCGTGTGCGTTCGCACGTGATCTTCCATCCTGTCCAGTCTTGCAAACGTCTTGCCGCATAAATTACAGCTCAAAAGTCCCTCACCCGTGTGAATGCGCGTGTGAACGTTTAAGTCGTGCAAACGTCTAAACTTCTTATCGCAAAATTCGCAGCCAAAAGCTCGCTCTCCCGTGTGAAAGAGCATGTGACGCTTTAATCCATGGCCGCGCGTAAACTTCTTATCGCAAACTGTACAGGTAAACCTACAATTTGCATTAGTACCATTAGTGTCAACTCTAACATGATCACTCAAGTACACAGACTGTGTTCTGCTATCAGATGTCTGTATCAGTCTCCTACTGTTATCAGAGAAGCTGTGTTGTAGATCTTCCTTTGTTTTCTCATCAGCAGCTGAGCTGGAGTCAAACAGATCTGTCAACATAACATTTAGTGACGCATCAGAGACTGAATAACTCGTAAGTTAATGCAAACATGGACTGATACGAACATCAGTCACTCAAGACCAGAGTGTTTTATAATCTCAGAAATAGCAGCTGATTGCCATGAGCCAATAACACTGCGGTGCATCCATTGTCCACTCTAGCAAACAGTTAAATCCAGGGTGCATCATGTAGACATACTACCACTCCATTAAGCCAGGCTTGGCCTCCACACCACACCTGATAAGTTATTACTCATTTCCCATCTCACCGGGGGTAGGAGGCCGAGTTTGCCTGGGCACAAGGTGATTGAGGTTGCTTGTAGATGCACCAAGTGAGATTTGTATTGTAGCATCAAAGTTATGAGTCCGATACTCCAGCACTAGAACATCTGCACCTAACGAGCATCCTGCATCACAGAGGAAAATGCGCTATAGATACAAGTACCCTAAACGTAGTTACACTAAATATTGTCTATACAATATTAGCATAAAACAGATGAATGAACTGTAGTGTGAATCATTACCTGAGTTGACGTGGACGTTGTGTTCCTTCTCTATGCTGCAAACAGTCAAACACCAATATTGAAACATATGATAAAATTTGCTGCTGCTGCCGCTGCCGCTGCCGCTGCCGCTGCCGCTGCCGCTGCCGCTGCCACTACCACTACCACTACCACTACCACTACCACTACCACTACCACTACCACTACCACTACCACTACTACTACTACTACTACTACTGCTATACTACTACTACTGCTATGATGACCACCACCACTACCAATACCACCACCGCTAACACCACCACTACTACCAGTACTACTACTACTAATACCACTACCACTACCACTTGTTACAACTACAACTACAACTACCACTACAACTACTACCACTACCACTACCACTTGTTACAACTACAACTACAAATACAACTACCACTACAACTACAACTACTACCACTACCACTTGTTACAACTACAACTACAACTACTACCATTACCACTTGTTACAACTACAACTACAACTACCACTACAACTACCACTACCACTTGTTACAACTACAACTACAACTACAACTACATCTACAACTACCACTACAACTACAACTACTACCACTACCACTTGTTACAACTACCACTACAACTACTACCATTACCACTTGTTTCAACTACAACTACAACTACATCTACAACTACTACTACCACTACCACTACCACTTGTTACAACTACAACTACAACTACAACTACAACTACTACTACTAATACCACCACCACTGCCACTACCACCACCACAATATGCAGCAATATTGAGAAAAACTTGTAGACAATGATCCACTGAAACATGTTACTGATCATCTAACATAAAAAACACAACTCTGCCCCGTAGAAAGAATTTACTGAGACAACGATAAACAAGTTTCCACATGGCACAGATAGTACAAACATCAAATAAGACAGAGAAACACCAAACCTGCATCGTCAACAACATGTGAACATGGTCTGATATTTCCGAATGGTTGTAAGATCATATATAGGTTATATGAAATATAACCTATATGTGAAGCTATGCTCACTCGCTGAAATTGGCTATGCAGCTAGTGACACCTAGTAATCATTGCATGAACTTCGCTATATATAGGCTTTGCCGGTGACAGCATGTGGACTCGGGAGACGAACACTCAAAGCGATCACACATCACTCACAACCATTATATTTCATATAACCTATATGGTGAGATGTCAAACATCATGACAGTCAAAGGAAAATTTTAGTCTAAGAAAAGTCTAGTAGACTGTGTGTAATATTTGTCCGGTGTTGTTACATTAATTAACACAGAGAATTACCGTGACAGGTCCAGTGTTTCCAGCAGAACCACAGGCTCCATGTGACGGCAGGTCACTTCCACTGGAATGTCAATGTCACTGGCTGTAGTTTCCATGCAACTGGACACTTGAGGCTGATGTAAAACCAACACAACAAACAACGTTATTTCAATCACAGTATTTTATCTCATACAGTATTCACTAGGTGTCAGCACTGACATCAGGTCTATCATGTGGTGTGATCACTGAACTGCTGTGAGATAATTAACAAATCACTGTAAGCTCCGGGCAATGAGACCTTGGTTTTGGCGTTGGGGCGTCAGCATTCCGAAAGTATAAGGTTAGGGTTAGTAGGGTCAGGGTTAGAGTCAGGATTAGCTTTAGCAGCACTATTCAGAATGGCAGACCTTCAGAATGACGGACATTCAGAGTGACGGACATTCGGAATGACGGACATTCGGAATGACGGACATTCGGAATGACGGACATTCGGAATGACAGACATTCCGAATGACAGACATTCCGAATGACGGACATTCTGAATGACGGACATTCTGAATGACAGACATTCCGAATGACGGACATTCCGAATGACAGACATTCCGAATGACGCACATTCAGAATGACGCACATTCAGAATGACGGACATTCGGAATGGCAGCCCTTCAGAACGATGGCCCTTCAGAATGACGGACATTCAGAATGGCAGACATTCAGAATGGCAGACCTTCAGAATAACGAGCCGTTGGAATAGGGGGCCTTTCGAATGGCAGCCCTTCGGAATGGTGGACCTTGGAAATGGTGGACCAGAATCGGCATCGGCTTTCAGGGCAAGTCCTGGTCTATGCCAGTGCTTTTAAGAAGTACTAGTAGACTGGTTTTTTACCGCATGAAGCCTAGCAGAGCACGGTATTGCCAAGGCAAGTTGTCTGTCTGTCCGTCTGTCTGTTCGTAACATTGAGGTATCATGATCATATAGGTTGGAATTCTGCGAAAATAATTTCACGGCTGATTAGCCTAACCATTTTACTCTCTGCACTGCAGACTGCAACAAAACAGATCTACTTCAAAGGAAACACCCCAAATTTTAGCCGGAATAGGAGCGGGGTAGGCAAAATTGTCGATTTTCGACATTTAAGCTGCCGTATCTCTGAAACGGTGCAACATAGGGTCCAAGTTGCTATTGATCACTAATAGGAATACGTATAAGCGCTTTCGACTGGTACCAAAATTGATGACCTTGAATGACCTCTGAGCGAGATTCAAGGTCATTGGTTCCATAAATGCCACAAAAATGGCGAAATACAGCTCAGTAATGACTCCGACTGGCTGGATGCATTATATCTATTAGGCCTACGTATTCATTGGTGCACTTACTTGCTTACTTATACAGTTGGCTCTGTGCATATAAAACCGGCAATAACTCCGAAACGGTTGAAGATAAAGCCAGTTACTATTAACAGCCTATATAAAGTCGTACACTGGCTTTTGATTGCCGCCAAAATGTATGACCTTTGCGCAAGATTCAAAGTAACTGATTACTTAAATGCCGCAAAAACGGTGAAATACAGAGCTCTTAGTAATGACTCCGACGCCATGTAGACTGTAGAGTCCTTTGCCTTTGGTAAGCCCTAAAATAATAAACGTACTGCATGGATAGTACTTTACAGGGTTTTTGCGCGGTTTTCGCTGCTACTGCATGCCTGTTGTTCTACCTTTCATTAACCACAGCTTAATATGTTGCCTGCCAACAGAACAAAGTTTACTAACATTAATTATGTCAATTCTTTTTACAGTTGGATACAGAGAAAAATACAAAAATAACTAAATGAAAACAAAACTAAAACAATTGGAAAAACTAGGTATGTACATCTCAAATGAATCATCAAAATTAACTAAACCCAAAACTGAAACGACTGTCATAACTATAATATCAGAGATACATGTAATATGGCAAAAATGAGGTATGCTGAACTTACTTGTATGATAAAGCATGGAGCTTCAGTCTCATACTCATCAGTAGGTTCCTGTTTTACATCCAGTGGCTTGACTTCAAAAACTGGAGCAATAAAGTCTGGTGTGATAGAATCAGTTGGATCTCCGCTGTCATTTTCATCAGCAGGTTCCTGTTTTATCTCCTGCAAGTCTTCAGGCTTGACTTCAACAACTGGATCAATAAATTCCAGTTTGTGGTAATCATCAGATGCTCTGTCAAGTGGAACTATCCCAAGAGACTCTACTGTACATGAATCACCAGTCACTTCAGCCAGTGAACCTTTCGCTGTATCCTCCACTGTCTTGAAAACGGCTGGAGATAGAGAGTCCGTTACAATGGAACGCCTATAGGAAATGCTATCATCTGACATCCTTGCTCACTGTATAGCAAAGTAATAGCACACAATACGAGTGAAACAAAAGCTGTCATTATAGCGATTCTTACTGTATATACAGTGCAATGCAATTCTAACTAGAAGTATAAGGCAGAGGCCGACGTGAGGCCGCCCAGCGCTGCAAGTCCGAGTGGAAAGTCAATTTAGGTTGTCAAAATTCCTCTCACAGCAATGGCACATCGACTGAAAAAGTTTCGTTGGGATACTTTCACCAGGCCTTAAGTTACTAACACACTGAATTTTAAGCCAAATTTTAAATTTTCACCATTAAAATTTGTTGGGGGGACCCTCGTCCCTCTTGGGTGTGTGCTAGCAAGCCTTGGTAAATGTCAAGGGTGTGTAAAAATTTGAGGGGGCACCACCCCCTAAGGGCCAAAATGTAGTCTCCCGAAAAGTCCATTAGGGTCTAAAATACATTAAAGTCAATAACTTTTACATTTGTGGACCAAAGTACACAAACTTTTTTCATTCAACGTGGGATGGGTTGTTGATGATCAAATACCTACAAGAAGCTTTTCGATATGTGGATCCGTTCCGGAGATGTACGCGATCAAAGTCAAAAGCTGTCAGAAATAGCGCCAACATTGGAGAAATAAAACTGACTTATAAAAGTATACGCAAAACGACTATTGGGTTAAGTACACCTACGGAACACCCACAAAATTCACGGGAGCTATTTCGTCTCCAGCAAGCTTCTCCTGAGTTATCACTACGTCCACTCGATGGTTTGCGTGTATTCTTCTATGGGTATTTCATCTATCAACCTCTAATCACTGCTTATTCAGTAACTACTTCATTCATAGACTGCTCAGACTACGTGCGAGTGTTCCTTAACTAGACTCTTTCCCGACTATTGATGTAAATGAATATAATTCGGAATGTACGCGTGTAGTAACGTCATGCTATACATTTCCACCACATGCCGCGCATGTGCATGAGCATTGTACAGCGGGCATGGGTAAAATGCAGACCTGCAGACTTGCGGACCTGAGGACCGGCGAACAGGTAAACTGCGAACCAAAAGTTGTAAGTGCGGACCTGTGGGTAAAATGTGGACCTTAATTTTGCGGACCTTGGGTTTGCGGACGACCAGGCATAACTGAGCGATAATTGTTGATAATTACCTGTCCCGCTGTCTTACCTGAGGCCCGGTGTGGTTTGCCTCGACAGCAGTTAATTGTCCATAATTATCTACTCTGTCATCTTACGCAGGCCAGATTTCTGTCAGTTGCATTACTTCAAATTGACACAGGTAGAATTTGATTGACAGCCCAGGTAAAGTTCTATAGACAGAAGTTAATTTGTTAGACATTTTTCCACAGAAAAATAGCATTTGATTGACAGGCGAGATCCATTAAGAGACTAGCTTGTATTGCAACAGTCAAGTTACGACACTATTTGCTATTACTTACCGTATATACTCGCGTATAAGTCGCTCCCGCGTATAAGTTGCCCCCCTAAAAAGCAAGTCCCTGTGTGGTCTAAAATTGTTGACCCGCGTATAAGTCGTAGGTGGTTTTTGGGGACTTGTACTGAAAGTTCACGCTATACACATAATGCATTTTAGGAGCTGTA
>Ga0209781_1000429_pt1 | contig 10781 bp, 7 predicted proteins | sample WorMetHERISLAND1_3_FD_187386 | JGI IMG/M metagenome (GOLD analysis project Ga0209781, IMG submission 187386) | Marine gutless worms symbiont microbial communities from Max Planck institute for Marine Microbiology, Germany - Olavius albidus HERON... | ecosystem: Host-associated > Annelida >...
AGGTCATTCAGCCTAGGTTGTCATTTCCACGTCCATTTCAGCTATCCTTGGCATGCTTTCGCGTCGCACGGTCTCCCAGCAATAGCTGAGCTTCTTGTTAATCAAGTAGGCCTAATCACTACAACTACAAAGTCAAATGTTGGTATATACTGTGCTATAGGGTGAGCAGTCAAGCGGGCGACAAGCTATCTGAGTGACAACCGACTGCGTGACAAGTGTTGATCAACTGGGCGATAAATGTGAACTATTACAATAATTCATTTTCCAAAATAGATATTGATGAATCATGACAGCCTTCAAACATATTATAAACCACTGCACAGCATGTGTGGTAACACGACAACGTCGAAAAGTGAAGCCGCCAGTGTAATTACCGCATGTATTTATGGAACCCGCAACGACTCCAGCGGCACGCGGACGGTCGTAGGGAACTGCAGTGCACAAATTAACATTCATAATCACCTGACCACCAATATTTTGTTTAGTTAGGCTCGGTGTATGTTCATTTCGACAAGCCGAGTTTGATATACAGTTGTAACAAGCTGTTGTGTAAATGTAAGTTGGCGTGATGATGGTGACGTGACGTGATCTGGCTGTTGTAGAATGTAAGTTTAGGTGCAACAATGGTGAATGTATCTGGGACGTGACCGAGCTATGTGATGGTGTTGATAACTGCGCCGATTCCTCCGATGAAACTCGCTCTTGCAGTATGTCTCAATTTTGATCTGCAATCAATGACTTTGTATAAATTGAAATTGCGCATCCAAATTATTGCAGTGGACAATCCCAGCGTGTCTTTTTAGTTGTTTTTACCTTTTGAGTGCTTACCTTGCTTATTTTTTCTGCATTACAAACACGATTTAGCCATTGTCTAATGCTCACACAAATGCATTAGCCACTCGAGCAAAAGTAAAGATGGGTCTTTGCTATTATTCAGAATTGCTTCTAGCAAGCTTATGTGCGGTCTTATTGACGTTATAGATATCGAACATTTGGTTTTCAGTATGTATCTATGTACATGTATGTGAAAATTTTGCGTGACAGTTTAGATGTCATGAGTCTGTTGTCGTTTCGAGTCAACGGCGATAATTGTGTACTGCAGATGCAAGTATAACGTGCAGCTTTGAGAGCAAGTTCATCTGTGGCTACAATCACCTGACTGGAGTCACACAACTCAATCACTGGTCAGCTGTCGCTGGTCCTGCTGGCGTTAATGAAGGTCCAACTGTTGGCACAACGACTGGACAGTTGTCAGGTTTATCTTGCCTCTGAGTTGTAGCATGTTATATATCATACCGGTCGGTCAATAGGCCTCAAAATGCTGCAAGATTCACCAACCTGTAACTTGTAAGTGGCTTGTTAACCTCAGATTGTACTACTCTGAAAGTCTAGACCTCTAGATATCTTACTGCAGCGTTCCAGCTTGACCACAATTACCGGTATTTTTATTGTACCCGCCCGTGGTTCTGTCTTTTGTTATGAATCGTGTGCTTGTGAAAATTTTCCTGCTTGTCTGCAGTTGTTGTGGAACATCAAACGATATGCTCCTCATAACCGACTGTATACATAAGAAGGTCTAAATTTTTGTAGAAATTTCGTTATTTACAATTACATAACCATATATGTTTGCTATTTGCTGACAATGCCTCTAGAAAGCTCCTGACCATCTGTGATAAATATTTGTTCTGAACAAAGAAATGTAAAAAAGTTCTCATTGTTTTTTTTTGGTTTTTAAACGTGTTGCTGCCGTTTGTGGTGAATAGAGATGTATATAAAAAGACTGTGTCTACCCCCTGAGGTAGCAGTAGTGCCCAGCCATAGCTGGTGCATTTCATATGAAGAAGTGAACATTTGTTCATTCTTTCCCATGAACTGCACCAGCTTATAGACTGCTCAGCACGGAGGGCATTATTAACGTCCTCACAGCTGTACCATAGCATGTGACTAGTTACATTCATAAAGCTGGTTCACATTGTCTGATGACATCTGACGACATTGAAAACAGCAGATTTATTTCAGCGAAGACGCAGTTACAGTGACTGACACAGTGCAAAACACAGCACAAAAGAGACAGATAATTGTGTTATCCATATGGTAATTGACAGCTATGGACAGCTACAGTGAGACGCATGCAATTACATTTACAAGCCAAGGATGGTGTCATTTTTACCGCGCGAATCGTAGCGTAGCGCGGTATTGCCATGATAAGTTGTCTGTCCGCCCGTCCGTCTGTCCGTCTGTAACGTTGGTGGATTGTGAACACACGCGTTGGAATTCCGCAAAAATAATTCCACCGCTGATTAGCTTAGGGACCTGGCTCTCGGCAGACACCAACATCACGGATCTACTCCAAAGGGAACACCCCTAAATTTTAGTCCGAATAGGAGTGGGGTAGGGAAAAAGTGGCATGCTGGAGAACAAAAGCGGCAATATCTCTGAAGCGCGTAAAGATAGAGGAAAAGTTACTATGGACGGCCTATATAAACCCACCAACGCTCTTTCGAACGGTACCGTCCATCCCCGACCCCCTACGGCCTCCCCTTCCCCAAAATCGGGGTAAGCAACCCCCTGCAATCTAAAATTTCGGGCAAACGAGTGCTGATAGAGAAATAATATGTATGGATGGCTAAATAGGAACTGACCAACGGTCATTCGAATAGTACCATCCCCGACCCCCTGTGGCCTCTCCTTCCTCGAGATTGGGGGTTTGCAACTTAGCTACCCCCTCTTATCTCAGGAACAGGTAAAGCTACTTCAAATTTGGCGAGTACATTTACAGGGCCAATCCGAATAAAAGCCCATAAAAAATTTTGGAGAAAAGGAAGGGTGGGCGTATCCAGGGGCTGCCCAAATTTTTTGGGTATCCCCTATTATCTCAGGAACGGGTAAAGCTACGGACTTCAAATTTTGTACGAACATTCATAGGGTCGATCGGAACAATAGCCCATGAAAAATTTTGGGAATAGTAGCCGTGTGCGTAGTCAGGGAGTCTCTAAAATTTTCAGGGCACCCACGTATAGGGCGCATTGCGCGGTCATCTTTGCGATAGAATAGCTGTCACACGAAGTTCCTCACTGACTTTACGTATCGAAATTTACACGGCTTCGCGCGGTTTCACGGCGACAGCACGGCTCTTGTTTTTGTTTTCAATTGCGTTGCTGCCGTTCATGGTGACAGAAGACGTATACAGACGGACTCAACTGCCTTAGCAAACAGCTATAAACAGTACTGAGATGCTGTGATGCAGGTGACTGACTAATGCAGACTATGCGATAGGTCTGACAACGTGTTACTTCATGCACTTGTAATACGGTGCAAGCAGAACAGTAAGCCGGTGTTGTTTTTGTCTATTGTAGACAGATACATGTATGCACGTGCTGGTCATTCGACACTACTGACAGCAATCTATGACCAGAACAGACCTCACTGTCTGCAGTACCGGCGTAACATGCGGTCACACACTGCTGGACAGCTGGTGGTCTTCTACCAGCTCACTGACTTGCTCAACGTACCGCCTTCTCGTGTTCTCCTAACCCAGCCCATACGACTCTCTCATGCCTCTGGAAACAAAGTTAACAAACAAGACATATGGTTAGTTGTGGTAGGCCTAATTTTATATTGTGTTGTCTTACTTTCCCATACTATGTACGGGTAACAGGACGCTGTTCCGAATTAAGGACGCCATTCTGATGGAAGCTATTCCGAAAAATTTAGCTCAGGCAAATGCGACTTAGGGTTAGGGTCAGGGTCAGGGTTAGGGATAGGGATAGGTTTTGAGTTAGAGTCAGGGTTAGGGTTAGCGTATTTTCCATTATTTTTGTAGTTTTTGATGTTGGACAGTGATTTCGTCATTGGAATAACATTCATGGGAATAGCGTCCTTCGAATGATGTCCTTCAGAATAATAACCCAGAACCCAATGTACTCATTGTATTGCAGAAGTTACAGTGATGTTCTTCTGTCAGGTACACTGACCGCGTGGCGGTTCCTGCTGGACGATTGGTCATCGGCTTCAATGCTACAGCACGTGTTGGTGTCGAGTCAGCTGCTATTGCCATTGACGACGTCATCCTGCTGGAAGGCTCTTGTGATGATCAAGGTAGCACAGTAATTTTGTCCACTGCATCTGTATGCAGCTGTGAGTGAATGCTGTGAATGTACACAGAATACAGTGCAGTGACTTGTTTTCAAACATAACACTACTATATCATACATGCTACTGCCTAATGTTTGCTTTTTGTTTTCTGGTGTGTGTTTTTATTAAATAATTACTTTCACTTTAATTGTATCATACAGTCGATTACTAACTCTTTTAACTCTTCCGTTAATAACAATGCAACAGTACTTGGTCAGTTTTCTCCTGACAAATACTTGTTTTATTTACGTCGCTCATAATGTGCAGATATTACGCTGGCATTTTATGCATGGCTTTATTGTCTTGTTACATTTGGCATAATGAAGAAGGGATTGAGGTGGAGAACCAAATGTAACATGCTGCCCACCAAGGGCCAGTGTATCAGTTATCACATTGCCCTATAAAAGTTCTTTGAGTGGACATTTATGAGCTTAGTAAAGGGTTAACTAATTCCAGACTTAGCATGACAAGTTATTGTCAAGAACAGGAACAAGTGATTGAAACTTCCAGTTACATTGTCATCACTTGTGACTGTCTATCAACCAGCAGTCAGCTGCAGCAGAGCCTTGAGGAGCACCATACAAGGATGTAATACGGAATAATAGATATTGTCACATAAACACAGAAAGTGCAAGAAGACAAGTAAGATTTGAACCATTTAACAGCAGCAGTACCTTGGATGCCAAACCAAGATGAAAGACGATTTACTAAGATTTCATGATCAATGGTATCAAATGCTGTGTAGAGATCAAGAAGACAAAGACATGATAATTTCTGTGAACTAATGACGTTTATAGGATAATCATGAATGGAAAGTAGAGTAGTTTCAGTAGCTTGGTGATTACAGTAGGCTGTTTGGTGAGGATTTCGGAAGATTAGAGACGATATAAGTCTGTATTTAACAATGCATTCAGTAGCAATATAACAACAATAATGTATGCTGACATGAAAGGCATATATTTTAGCAGATTGCTGGGAATTAATTATGAATTTATGCAGGCAAATTTTGTTGGTTTAGTGATTGTGTAATTCTGACTCTGAGAAATTGCAGTTACCAGTTGACTTGATGTAATGTAGTACATCGCTGTAAACACTGGCATGTGATGACTGCCAATACGCACTGCCTGGTGTAGTTCAGTTAGCAATGAGAGATGTGTTGATGCGGCGAGTTGTAAGCTGCTGAATGTGACTTATGTGATGTTGTGTTGTGTAGAATGCGCTGTTGATGAGTTCAGCTGTAAGAATCACTTTGATCTCACGTTCTGCATTCCTGCCAGTCACAGATGCAATTTCTACACAGACTGCATAGACGTATCTGATGAGAGCGATTGTCTCAGTCAGTCACGTACACTGCGATTATTGTACACCATAAAGCAGTATTTATTGCACGTCTATCCGTGACACAATTTCTTATTATTACGGCAATTATGTCTGTCTGTCCATTCATTCATCAACACTGTCATGTTTGTCTGGCTGGCCCCAATGTCGGATCGGTGCTGACGGCCGTCCGTTGCTACAGATGCATTATCCAACCGGTGCCTGGCCTGGCCAGCATGGTTTGGCTGGCTAGGAAAGCTGCTAAAAACCTGCTGACAGAGAGACGAATATTGCAACAGTAGCCACTATCTAGCTAGTGCTAATTGAAACTGCAAAACTGTCATGTCTGTCATTGTCCTTACTCATCTGATCCTCTCGTGGGCGCCTTTGATTCGCTGCAGACATATGGATTATGTAAACGTATTTTGATTGTAAACTGAGTAATTTATGCAGCTGACTGCATTAGACTTACTGGCCAAGTTCAAAGAACACAGCTGTTTATTTGAGAGTTCAGTGTATTAAGCTGCATGTCGTGTTTGCTATGATGGTTGTGGCTGTTGTTTGTTGCAGACATGTCTAGATATAGATGTGACTTTGAGCGATATGGCGACTGTGGCTGGGAACAGTCATTGGATGACTCTAGTGACTGGGCTGTCAGGTCGACAGCTGCTAATAGTAACGGACCTGGCGCTGATCACACATTCAGCACAGCAGGCTAGTACAGAACCAACCATGCAGTGTCTGTCAACATTTCTTTGATCACTGAGTTCTGTTATTTTATCGATTACAAGTCTCAGAAACAAGATGTAACATTACTGCTGAACGAATGATCTCATGATGTGCAAAGTGAAAACGTTGTCAAAATGTTGCCCAGTGAAACTGTCAGAGTACAAAGTCAAGTTGCAGGCAACAAGAGCCGACCAGCAACCAGCCACCACGATAATAAACGCTGATTACGTAATTAAAGGCCAGAAGTTGCTTGATGACACTGACATTCCATAAATCATTGAGATATCAATTGCAACAAATGACCACCACTAACCAGTGATTGCAGTCTTATGTTTCATGGCTGTAAACTGTGGAGTCATCACTGTTAGTGCCGTGTCAGTATTGAAGCGTTTGTAGGTGTGATGGTTTTAACTAGTAAGAATCTGTGTAAGCCATCAGGAGTTACTGTGAAGAACAAAAAATGTTTTAGATTGTGACTAATTACTTCTCGTGTATTATTTATTTTCACCTATCATATTCAAAAGCTGTTCTGTAATTCCTGCCTGTTGATTGTGACAATGTGAGATGTTGTGTAATCTGTAGAGGGACATTACATGTACTACAACACTCTAGGCGTCCCGGCAGGTAGACTTGCAAGGCTTTCTCTGCCCATTAAGACTCCAACAACGAGAAGCTGCTTCAGTTTTTACTACAGCATGGTCAGCAGTGGACGGCTAAAGGTTAGTGCAGAACAGCTACTTCGCATTACAAACACGCTTTCAGCGGGTAGCAATCACTGTCGTTTTATCGCTGGCTGGCTGCTGGTCGGCTCTTGTTGCCTGCAACTTGACTTTGGGTGACGCGATAGTCTAGTGGTTAGCGTGTTCGACCAGCGACCACGAGGTCATGGGTTCGAATCCAGCTGGCTGCGGGCTGTCGCGTAGCAACCGTGGGCTAGTTGCTCTTTGCACCCTGGGCCTGGGCTTACTCAACCGTCCATCGTTTCAGGGTCGGTAAATGAGTACCGGCTACGGCTTGGAAGGTATATAAGGCAGGTGTGTGCGACGCTGCTTGGTGCGCGCCATGTACCTGAGAGCTCCTCTGTGGTGGCATTGGGGCGCTATAACAAGTGCTCGACCTTTACCTTTTTTTATCTTGTCTACCAGTTAGTGGTGAATAAAAGCTATTGTGTGTTCAACTCTGATGATAATACGTTACATTCATGATGTTAGTCAGTGTTCAAAATGTCGTCTGCTATTATAGCCCAGTGTTTGTCGTAATATATTCACATTAAACCTTAACCCATCTGCCAGATTGCCTTTGTTGATGAATTTATTATTTTCCTTTATATTGCTGACACTCCTTGTCATAAATTTATTGTAACTAGTGACTTTAATCTGCATCTCGATAATCATACTGATCAATGCAATGCAATGCAATACCGGTAATATTGGTCCATTTGTCGTCGTCGCGAACAACAGTCAAGAACGCCTTAAGTATCTCTGTTCTCTCAGCTATCCGTGCACGACATGGAGATCTCGATTGAATAACTGCCGATGTATTCACCGCCCGGTCGATTCATAACGAGTCGAGGATCGTCTATAAACTGCGCTTCTTAATCCACCAACCGGTCGTCACAGTATGTGTTCAGACATTCGCACCGTCCAGCAGTTGACCTGGACTCAGATCTACCAACACATCTGCTTATTACCATGTGTGGGCAGAGGGCATAGGTTAGAAAACGTACACACTAGTCGCACCCAGATCCCAGAACTGTTAAATGCCATCTGAAATTCAGCCTGTTAGAGGTGGTAAGTTTTATCATAGTGGGTATTGTTGCATGCAGGGTTATGTCATAGGGGTTTTGAGGGACACTCGTATAATTGTTTTTGCAGGTTATATATCTAAACAGGAATTATGACGCGGTTGTCGTCTGGAGCAATATGAGAGTAGACCGGTCTACCTGGACTCAAGTACAGTTGACGCTGCCAGTCGGTACCAGTTTCATTTATGTAGACGCGGTGTCAGGCATTGACGAACAAACCGTCAACTACATTGCTCTCGACGACGTTACAATTGACCCGGGAAATTGTTCTCAGCCTGGTAACTCCGTCCACTTGCTATCATAACAGTTCTCATGAGTTTTAGACTAAATACATACAGACTAAACTTTTTTCTTGTTTTCTTTTTACTATGACGTTATATAATCTTCAACAGTCATCGAAGGTCACGAAGATTCTGTATGAAATTTTATTATTTTATGACTGCCAGAAATGGTATGCAGAAACGCTGGAATGACCTTGAAAGGTTACTTCATTATTTGACAGAGCACACGTGAACGTGTTTGGCCTCCCAGGCATGGTGAAACTGCCCCAAAATTTTGAATTCACTCCAAATATTGCACTCTCATATAGAGATTTAGAGAGTGGACACCAAACTGTAACAAACAGCAACGAGGTTACAACTCGTGTGTGAGACCTGTAGGCATAATGTGTGTACCGTAAAACTTGTAATAGAAGTTCTATTAGAAGTTATACGGTATTTAGTTTCAGCTCAGTGCCAATAACATCCTAATGGTTATACTAAATACTGTAAGCACGTGATCTCTTCAAGTTAGTTTAAGAACAGTAGGCCTAGGCCTATATATTTTATTCATTTGATCCGTCATTCACCTCACTCCAATCCCTGGCAGCTAGCACACACGTTGATTAGCTGTTAGATTATGAGTAAGACAGACAGAATGACAATGGACATGGTACATGTCACACTTGCATGGCATCGCCAAGTAATAATAATTATACTTTATGTGTGTTTGGTTTGGTTTGATTTTTGTTGTGGAACTGTAGAGTGCACATCGACGCAGTTTCGCTGCACTGACGGGAAGTGTATTTACAACGATCACGTTTGTGATGGACGTGCTGACTGTTCTGATCGCTCTGATGAGTCTACCCAGCTGTGTGGTGAGAACTAGCACAAAGTTATCATCAATCATAGGCTGTTGTAGCTATATTTGGGCCGAGCCAGCCACACAACATGGCCAATTTTTTGCCAACAAATGTGCCTGGCCCGCCTATTTTTGATCACTTTTACCATGTCAAAACGTATTTAGATATGTTTTATTATGTTACCTTCAGTGCCCATTGAGAGAGTTTCAGTATAAATAGGTCTATCAGCTGGAATTGACTCAGCCATGGTGTACACGGTGCTTGTAATACAGGTAATACAGGTAAGTGAAGACAGTAGTCAGCAGCTGCAGCATGTTACTGTCACTGAGTTGTCAACTGATGAGTTTGGTTGTGTCACTTGTGCGTAGTTTGTCGTGCTGGGATGTTCCGCTGTCAGGATGGCTCGTGTCTACGGGGTCACGTGCGTTGTGATGGGATCAGGAACTGCAACGACGGCAGTGATGAACTCAGCTGTAGTGCGTATATTCTTCACTCACTCTCATGTCACAATCACAGTCACAGCACTCTACTTTAGTTTGCGGTTTCTTGCGACCGTAAACGTGTATAGATTTGTACTTGTGTGAGTAACTTTGTCGGCTTATTGTTCATTATGATTTGAGTCTGGCGTGAATGTGAAATAAGTCTGTCAGCACTGTGGACGAGATGTACATAAGATTACGTTACGGATACAGTCGAGTTACAAAGAACTATGCATAGTTGGCGCGCTGTTTTCTGTGCTTCAGCTGAGCTTCTTGTTGATACAAGTACTGTACTAACGCCGGGGTGTGTTGATGTTGATCAGCTGACTGCAACCTATCAACGGAGTACCCATGTGTCAGGGATGGTCGGTGTAAACACCAGAGTACGTGGTGTGATGGAACACCGGATTGTACCGACGGGTCAGACGAACGCACCAACTGTCGTCAGTAATTTCTTTCTTCCATCAATCAATCATACGTGTTTGCTTTTGTTTTACTTATTCGTTTTGCTTGCAGCTAATTTTAACGGTTTCATAAATGCCAAAAATGGCCTTCAGACGGTGGTGTTGTAGGATGTGGTTAAATTTTAGAGTCATCTAAAATAAAGTTAAAGTTAAAGTTAGAGCCGAGTAAAGCCCTCGACGAGAACTCGTCCTTGAGCCACGGGCCGTCACCTGCCATATGGGATCACACAGTGTTTCCTGCCACCCGACACAAGTGAACGCGAACCCCCTTAACCCCAGCCAGTAAGCTGGTGCTCGATTTACCTACCCCGGAAGGATGGAAGGATGAGTTGACCTAAGCTACCCGGCAATGCAGGACTGGCGACCCCTCGATCACAAGTCCGACGCCCTAACCACTACACCACCGAGCCACTGCTGACGTGATGCTGACTCTTATTTCATGATTGTTTTAGTAAATGTTTGTCGTTACTGCTGCTGTTCGTGACGTCCTATAGTAGGTCTATATCGTGTCATGTCTGACTCTGACCTGCAGTGTTGTGTGTGTAGAGTGTTTGGTGGGCCAGTACCGCTGCAGTGATGGTCGATGTATCGTTGGCCAGCAGTTCTGTGACGGTCTGATAGATTGTAGCGACGGTAGTGATGAACCGGCACTCTGCTGTAAGATTCACTCACCATTCTCATCTCTGTTACTCTCTTATAGTCGGGTAGATATACGACAAAATAGGGTCGAACCC
>Ga0209781_1000430_pt1 | contig 10774 bp, 6 predicted proteins | sample WorMetHERISLAND1_3_FD_187386 | JGI IMG/M metagenome (GOLD analysis project Ga0209781, IMG submission 187386) | Marine gutless worms symbiont microbial communities from Max Planck institute for Marine Microbiology, Germany - Olavius albidus HERON... | ecosystem: Host-associated > Annelida >...
ACCAACGTCACAGACGGACGGACAGACGGACGGACGGACGGACGACATGCGATCCCAAGACCGCGCATATGCACTAAAGTGCATTGCGCGGTAAAAAGTAGCCATGCAAGTCTATTGCAGGCCTCATTAGCATTTGTTGCAGTGTTTTAACTTGCAGCCAATGACGGCGTATAATCTACTGTCTGCCTTCAGTTCCCGCAGCAGCGTATTCGCCACCCCCAGATCGGCCCGACGTTTGAACAGGGAGCGTGGCGCCGCCTAGGCGAACAAGTGGCCCAGCTGTTTGCTGGGGATGGCCGACCGTATTGCGCATAGCAGGCGATCTGTGCAAAAGTTGTTGCGCATTCAGTTAGCAATGCTGATATATAGGGACAGAGGGGTCAAGGTTAAGATTAGGATCAATGTTCCGGTTAGAGTTAATCCAGTGCAAATAACGACACGCTAGTCGTAAAACTAAATACTAAGCGTAATCGTAACCCTATTAATAAACGTGTACCCGTAAACTAGACACTAGCTCTGCACGCAAACAGTACACGTCTGGCTGGCGCTGTACCCACTGCGTGCAGTGCGGCCCTGTACGCAGGCCACTGATGCTGCACTGCAGATCGGCCGAACGCGCATAGGCCTAAAATCGGCGCCTAAGATGATAAGCACCTTGATTCCGCCTTCTCGAAAACCACGGCGTAGGCCTATTAATCCAACATCAACTAGGCATGAACAGCATGCGGTTGCAAGATTCACGGTATTACGGCTTATTCGGTGATTGCGTGTAATGTAAACATTCAAGCCGTCACGTGACCAAAAAATACGATCATTAGAAAATCGCACACGGCTTTACGGAAGCAGGCAAAGTCTTTTGGACGGGATATTACCCCTTAGGGGATGAATGGGGGGTCCGAATTGGTATCGTGGGGTAGTCTCAGGGGGCTACCCTATGTGCTCCTTCAGACAGTTTTTAGCTAAGATGTACCGTTTTGCCACAATACAAAACGTCACAGACGGACAGACGACAACGACGCCAGACTACATGCGATGACATAGGCTCGACCTTTACAAAGTACGGTCGGCCAAAAACTTATCACAGTGAAAGAATTTCAAAAATCGGTCAGTATTTGATGAAGTTATGCCTGAAATACTCCAGACTCTTTTTTTTCCGGACACGGTGTATATGTCTGTCACTCTAATTAACAAAGTTGCTTGACAGTGTCAGAGTTATGAGGGAAGACAAACTGGACGTTCTTTAAGACACATTGTATGTATATTGGTATTGTTTCACATTACTTATGATAGTCTGTTTTCATTATTGCATTGAGAAAGCGATTGCACAGTGGTCTGCACTAAAACTTGCGTTGGGAATGACGTCGATAGTTTAAGCAGTTTGAGCTCTTGATGTGAGTGGTCACATAGGCACTGATTGAGTGGCATGTACGGTGTGCTGCAGCTGCTAGTCCGACATAATCGCCTTTGTTCATCTGTAGTATTACTGCTGAGTGGTTTCTATGTTACATCATGTCACTAGGTTATGCTGACAGTTACTTTTAGGAAATTAGTTATTCTGTTTTCTCTGCTGTTAGTTCTATATTGATGTGGTAACAAGTCTCCTCCGACTGTAACTGTCCATTACGAGGTCTACTGTTCGATGTCCATTTTGTACATTATCAAATTTTCTTCATATTAGCGTTGTCAAGTTAATGTGCATTCAGGAAGTAATTGTGATTTAAAAAATCGCGCTCCTAAAAATTTTAATGCATCAATCAAAAATTAGTCTGCAGCAGTTTGCTTTCCTCTTTTATGGGCTTTCTCATTATGCTGAAACCATAGTTGTAATAAACGTTTATATACCTTTATTTTTTATAAAAACGCATTGTTAACGTTTTTATTTTTTCAGTTTATTTTATTTTTAAGAACATTGAACGGTCAGTGAAAATAACGGTAATTACCTACTCCAGACAAGGGCAGCGCCAGTGCGCCACAGGTATAGCCAGTATGGCCATGGCCACTATGACCGTGGCCATAGCACTTTTAAGTTTGCTATGGCCATAAACGGTTTTGGCCATAGCATTTTTTGCACTATGTAGTGTTTACACAAACTTCAATATATGACGAGATCATGTTCATGCAGTGACTTTAAATAATGTGTTTAGGAAACTGCTTTAATATCAAAAGATGTGTAGTAAATATTTAGCCTCTGGACACCATGGTGGCTGTGCCCCTCACTATCTCACTATGTCTTCCTCTTTATATGGCCATAGCATTTTTCAAAGCTTGCCGCCGCCGCCCCTGGTAGTAGATGAATGGAACCGTTTGCCTGAAGAAATTCTACAGCGTCGTACAGTTCCACAGGACCGTCAGTAGGAAATTGCGTCCGGCGAATTGAATGGTCACGTGATTGAAATTCGACGGCGGCCTGGCGGAGGTTTGGACTCAGAGCATCTTTTCTAATTAGCAACAATTTAAACTACAATTTTCACTTGAAACAACTGTTGTTTAATTATCACAAGAAGCTGTAAGTGCAGACGTTTCTTAATCTTGACTGCTCACTTGGCGTTTATATCTGAAGTGAAGGAGCATGGGAGAGGGAAGGGTCAGGGGAGGAAGGAAGGGGGCAGGAGAGAAGGAGTTGGGGAGGAGGGAAGGAATGGGGAGATGGAAAGAGTTAGGGAGGAGGGAAGGGGCACAGGTCATCACAAACCGTTTGGTATGGGCAGAGGACGAAGGAAAGGACCCCCAAACATATTGGGGTCACGATCTAGAACTTTCAAGGTCATGTGACGTCATTGGGCATGTGATCATTCGATACCCCACGTACCATTTCCTAAAGGTGTTCCACTGTAACTGAGTATCATTCTCCAGTCGTTTTCGAGATATTCAGCCCCAAAACTCGACTGACAGAGCAGAGTGGAAATCAATATAATTATTTTTAATACAAGCCAGGGGGAAGAGATAGAAGCCTCTGCTTCTATTAGAAGTTTTATGGTACGTATGATGTCATATTGTGCAAACTCGCCATCATTTCAAAATTCAAAATTTTGTGCCAAAGCATGCTTGAGACTCCTAGATTAGGCCTACCTCTGTGGCGTGGTGTAAACAACTAAACACGTTCCATTTTCTCTCGCTTCACTGGTTGTAGGGTGAATAGCCATTGAGGCTCAGAGGTTACATATGGGTAGCAGGTAGCTATTTTTGATTACCGGTAACAGCGTAGGTCATGGTCATGGTCACGGTACGTGCATTAACAACAGCTGATATGGCTGCGACAGTCAGATTAATATGATCAAATCAATTGGACGTAATTCAATAACACAATTCTCGCTCGATTTTGATGAAACTTTGCACCATAGTCTGGAACCCCAAAAGTAAGACTGAGTGCGTTGGAAGTCCAAATCCGACCACTACTTCCCCAACCCAAATTTTCACCCTATTACTGCCGATGGAATGGACGGATAACTGAAAAACTTATTCTTGGAGGGGTAGCGCATGGACCAGGGACCAAGTGATTAAATTTTGGTGACGATCCGGATTACTGTCCGGATCCAGGAGTCCGAAGTCTGAAATCTGGATTCACTGGATTATTGAAAAAGTTACCATACGGATTTTGATGAAATTTTATGGAGAGCTGGGGTGTGGCCTATAGACCAACTGATTACATTTTGGTGTATGATCCGCATCACTATCCGGATCCGGGAGTCCGTTCCGGATCCGGGAAGAACTGCCACAATTCTATTATGCTGGTGTTTGGTGGTTCATAATGTCGTATACACTGAATACTTAGGAGGCTCGATCAATGTAAAAAAATCCTCCGGGAACTTTGTTAAATGTGTCCTGGAAATTTATTAGGCTGAATTTGTAGACACCCTGAGATGTATTTGCCAACACATCTATCCAGTTACCAGCACTAATACACATTACTATGACCACTGATCAGCGATCACATAGTTCATGCTGCTAGTTTGTGCACATTACTCTTTGGAAATCGCAATTAAAAGACACTATCTCATATACTGTAATATTCCAATGAACAAAGTACATTATGAACATCATCAGTATAGCGGAGTATTCCCACAAAATGCAACAGAGCACAGAATATCTTTGCTTTGTGCACTGGTCTCAAACCTTCAAGGTGAACTCATCGAGCAATGCTGATTACACAAATGCAAATGTCTTTCCTTGAAGTAAAAGAAATGACTGCTTCAAGCATGGGTCATATGGCAATGCAGCTTTCACAAAAGTATTTTATTTTCGACAGGGTCAGACTTTTAACAGACATCAATGTTAAATTACTACAACGATATTATAGGCCTATACAATTTTTACTGTAAAACCCCAACAAGTCTCATCAAAATGCTCATGATTTGCATATGCTATTACATTGTACACGTGAAAAACTGCAGTTTATGTAGATGTTAATGGCAATGTGAGTGATACCATTGGTATAAAATTACGAAGCCAATCACTGTCTCACAGAGAACATCCTTAATACATCTTTGTAACTACTGGTACATGAATAAATCCATCCAGTGTAAACCAGGACATAATAATGTGTCGCATATAACATGTTCACAACAGTTACCACGTGCAAATATGCATGAATTCTATCGAAAAGCACTGTACATCTTGCCAATTTAATTAGCTGAGCAAAATGTATGGATAGTCAATGTTGATTGCATGTGCACAATCTGTGCACCAGTAATGTGTAATAAAAGTGCTGTTCTGTGACAATTGACAAAATACCAGCAATATGAAGGGAAAAGTTCAGCAGGACAATTTGTAAAATGTATATCAAAATTTTCTTGTAAAGATTAAAGAACAACTGTAATTGCAAGTGACTAATGCTGACCTAATGTAATGTAGCTGATTTCTGCACAGCTAGTTTTCTCAAGCACACTTCTCACCGACAAAGACGCAAAAAAAAAACCCAACCGGGCTAAAATTAACACATGATACCAGCACACAGCACTAAATGAACAATAAATACGTGACGTGGATGCAGTGTTACTTCACTGCTGACGATTTTGAATAAAACCGACGATACAGTCAACATGCACCACAGTTAGCAACCGACATGTAATATTCGATGTCAGTTGTACACGCACTGCAGTAATACAGATATACAAATCAGTACAGTTGACCAAAGTGATAACAATTACAAACAAAAGGAATGTATAGCTGGTACCCATAACTGTGAACAAACAACACGAAATGTAACTAACATCAACACACAAGACAATAGCATCATAACTAGTAGCAATAATGTAATGTGAGTATCTAGAACTGTTATTACTGTCCATCAGTATGTGCAGTCTTCAACTTAGCAATCTCAGGGAAAAGTCTTCCTTCATCTGATGAGCATGTACTTCATAAACACAGTGCATTGTGACAATAAGCTTATGCAGGTCATCACAGTTTAATAGATTACCATATGTACACTGTGTCCTGAAAAAGTGGACCCCAAAATAAATCGCTATAATTCAACAAAAACCTGTCAGTTTTGTGTGAAATCTGAAATATGCCAACTGTACAACATCAACAAGAACTGACACTATTTTAGAGACACACACAATAACTTAAATTTTATTAACATTTAAAATGCATTACTGAAAATATTATTTCCAACACAGCATTGTAGCTTTGGTTTGATTGATCTTCTTCAGCAACTAATTCAAAGATGTCAGAGACCAATTTCTATTTGGAAACTCCTTGACAAACCTCTTTGTTTCATAATCCTTTTCATGTCACAAAACTTTAAAAACTTTTAATTTATATCTTCCTTGGTAAAAACTATGCTCTATTATTGTTTACACAACCATGACATGTCAATGACGTCAATGCAGCACACAGAACTTTTATTTTCCAAAACTGAATGTACTGATATCTAAAAACCATTTCTTCAATATTCTCTTATGACTAACACTTTTTAACACCAAATTTTGTGTATTTCTTCCAAATTCACACAAAAGTTGTGGACACATTAATAGTTAAATTAATGGCAATATTAGTTTAACACAGTTACTGATGATACTCTGGGGGTCCACTTCTTGGACACAGCATCTAGGCGGATCCAGAAAGGTCCGGGAGTCTGAACCCCCTTCTCTATGGACACATGTAGCCAGGTATGGGCTTGGGAGCTCAAACCCCAAAACTGAAAGTTATCCCTCAGAGTCTAACCCATTTTGCACTATAGGTTACATCCAGTCAGTGACTCAGATCAAGGAGCCCCTCTCGCTTGATCCTTTATTACCTTTTTCAACCCATTAAAAGCTGTTGTATCTAATTCTGTTACTAATGAACACTGACCTACATTATCATACTCAGTGTGTACTACTGTGACATTCATTGCAGTAGGCGGGGCTTACATGTAGAGGATTAGGCAGACATAATGGGTTTGGGAACGGAAGTCCAAAACGGGCTTTTGGGATGGAGATTCAGTGGGGAATGGGGACAAACTGAACTATAATATTAAACTGATGCTGCTAAAAATTAACTCTCACAGTGTCAGCCTCCTCAGAGGCTAAAAATTCTATTGGCACTGTTAGTAAAGTTTCAAGCGCCCATCTGCTGCAAGCTCAAGATAACAAACATGCTCCATCTGGCTAACAGATTTGAAAAATAACCGGATTTTTAAAAATTTGCTTATATACCATTTGGCTTTTCTAGCTATGCTTCCAAAGGTGTCCTTCGAGGCTTTGACAATCAGAATGTCTCAAAATCTATGGCAGTTGGGGCTTCAACCCTGCATTGGGAGCTTACAGCACTCCCTCAGATGTAGGAATCTGAATCTCCCATTTTCAAAATGTTCTAAAAAGATGCGCAAAACCGCATATGTATGCGCTTTTCCAGAAATGCCCCCAAATCATTTGTGGCTTGGGTTCCATCGAGGCTGGGGAGTCAGCTTGAAGGGTGTACCCTCCCCATTCCCTTCCCCCTCAACGCCTTTGGTGTCTAGACATCGACGCCTTTGGCGGCTCAGTCTCGCCGCCTTCATCAGATTTGGACCCCCATTTGTAAATCCTGGATCCGCCCCTACATAGCATGACTTTTCCACTGCTTGGGACAATATAATTAGCTGTAATGTAAGCATACAGTGACTTGCAACTTTATCATCAAAGCATGTTCAACTTCAGAGGAAACTGAAAATGCAACTATTTAGATAGTGACAGCAATGAACAGCACACATCATCACTATGGCCTTGTGACTATCGTACCATCTACAAATGTCTTGACTTATGTACTTGCTTTACACTGCATTTACTAAAATACAACCGTTAACTGTCACTTTTCTGTAACAACAATGCAACGTACTTGCTGCACCTCAACACGTTAGCAACTCGCACACAACACTGTTAGTTAGCAGATGTGATAAATACAGATAAAATTACAAATAAATAACTTAGAAAAACTGAACTGCAATAAAATTACAATACATTATTTACACTAGCGCCACTGGAAACTTCACATATCCAATAATATAATGCTAGTGCTAGCAACAGGATGCCAAGACTAACAGACCATCCATAACAAACATGTTTTAAACATACAAAGTATTTCAATAATTTTAACACCACAAGAAAACTCTCAAAATTTAGACAGTCTAAAAAGTGACTTTGGATTTCCATAATAAAAAAATATGATAGTAGAAATCAGAAACATATATTCAGCGACACAGTTGCTCTAACTGCACTTCACAGCTTGTGCTGTCTGCATTGTCAATAGAAGTGTCCACGACGATAGTGGCTAGTAAAGACATTTTCTTGTCTTTTGACAAGACAATAAAATGTCTAGACATGATGTGACATCATAACTCACTATTAACACTACCTTCACTATGAATAATTGTAGAGTTTTTTTTCCATAAATAAACAGCTTATAACATTTAAAGTATTGAACAAGTAAACCATAATGCCTCAAGAAACTAGTATACCACTGCACTCTTACTGAAACACAAACACATGCCATTTTCTAAGTCTTCAATTACAGTATTTTATAAGAAAATGCAGGTTAATATTCTTCTGCCAATAACCAGACCCATCATGACGGAAGGAAAAGGAAAAGTTTTACTGGGCCCATGATTTTTGGGAGGCCCTGCCATCACTGGAAAATATTTTTGCTATAGCAAAACTAATTATATGAATTGGGCTTAACGCTAATGTCAGTCGCCAGTCACTATGCAACGATTTTTCAACTGTCGACAAGCCTGACTATACCTTGGACGAATGGATGTATCATGGTTTGGTTTCAAATTCTTGCAAATTCCCACGAGAATAGTTTCCAGGGCCCCACAAGAATGCTTCAAGGCCCCGCTGTGGCTCTCGACAGGCCTGCCAACTGCAGTTAGGTAACTCTTTGAATGAACATACATGTAATATTCCTGATCTAACATCCCAGTAATGCATATAGACAATCCTTTCCTCCACTATCAGACAGTGACTTGCAACTGACTGGCATCAAGTGATAAAGCAACACTTTGAGTGACACCCTGACATGGCTATGTGACTACAAGAATTTAACAGCAATATGCAGCCATGGGCATCAACTGCTTCAAAAGTAGTTTAATTACACTTCTTTTTCAACTACTTTATAGCAGTTAAACTACATAGTTAATTACTTTGATACAAAAGTAGTTGGGCTAACTACCTATAAGTAGTTAACTACTTTTCAAATACTTTTCAACTACTATGCCACAATATCAAATACTGCAGAAAAGCATGTAAGTTGAGCTATGTAGCTTTTGTGACCATGAAATCACGCTGATTGTGTGGTAACAGTGGTTCACTTTGCAGGCCGACAGTCAAAATGGAAACGAATACTGAATGCAACATTTCCCGGGATTTCAAATTAAATGTAATCTAATTCTAATTTATAAATCAAAATTTTATGTATGAACTCCATTTAACATCCCTTATGTAAGTAATATTTTTACACTCAACTACTTCACAGTAGTTTACGTAGTTAACTACAAAGTAGTTAACTACTGCCCATCACTGGCAATATGTAAACAAGAAGTCTGCAGTCATGCATGGCATACCGATGCCATACAAAACAAATACAGAAGATTACAATCATCAGTTAATCTCATAATAAAAACAACAAGCTAAAACAACAGTCGTGTAAAATCCTATAACTCCTGTTCAGTGACTTCTGCAACTCATCTATAGGCATTGGTAGTGACCGTCATTCATATGTTGTCAGAATTGCAGCATCTACAGGCTCCATGCAAGACGGGCAGGTAAATGAACGCATGAGCCAGTCATCAATGCACTCCTTATGGTAGATATGGACACATGGCAGGAAGCGCAGAGCATCACCGATCTTGAACTCACCCATGCAGATCACACACCTAGACACAGTCACAACAACGACAACAACGACAAGTCTGAACTCACCCACACAGATCACACACCTAGACACAGTCACAACAACGACAAGTCTGAACTCACCCATGCAGATCACACACCTAGACACAGTCACAACAACGACAAGTCTGAACTCACCCACACAGATCACACACCTAGACACAGTCACAACAACGACTAGGGCTTGCCTCGATCAGCATTTGATCGTGATCAGATCGCCGGTACTACGCGGCGATCACTTGTGATAAGGTACAAGCCTGATCGTGGCTGACTCTCACTCGGCTGAGTCGACTCAGGTCTCAGTCATCTGCTGTACAAAACTGGGACTCACTGGGCATCTGGCGGCTGTGATTAACTGTACAGTGCTGCATGGTGCATGGCCGAGAGGATGGGAGATGTCGCAGCCAATTAAGTGTTGTACAGCAGTGGGTAGTTGTAGGGAAGACGAACTCAAGCATATCATATTACCAGACTGACTGCAGTAGCAGCCGGCCTCACGCGACATCGGCGGCGGCGGTATAATGGTTGCATGTGGTGTCGCATTAGACGCTCAACTGTTAGTCACTAGGCGGCCCTAGTGACGTCCTGACAGCTGATCGCGATCATATGATCGCGATCAGCTGTTAGGACGTCACGATCATCGATCACTTTGTTAGGTGATCGAGGCAAGCCCTAACAACGACAAGTCTGAACTCACCCACACAGATCACACACCTAGACACAGTACATCGATTGAAATCGACCGTTTCTTCAAAAGTCCACATCAACCCAACATTAATTACCACTAACTACTATGACATTAATGATGACTTTGTTCTTGAGATTACATCACTGTGACAACTACAATAATGACAACAGCTATTACTGTACAACAACAGTGTGTAATTCTGTAGGACAGCAAAATGTTTGGATGCACGTACTCTTTAACTTTCTTGGTTCCATCATAAATACCACTTGGCAGATGTTGTATAAGACCAATACGTTTAGCAATCTTCACTTGCTCATCCTCAGTCAACTGTGTCACAGGCCGACTAACATTTGGACTGGGATGATACAGTGGCACTCGGACCTTCACAGCACACCAGCATTTATTCACAAGCACTTAAACATATGTGAATGCAACGCTGAAACAACAACTCGAGTCAATACCACCCTCGCAGCATAGCATGGCCAGGGTGCTATTGTTTTCAGTACGGTCATTAGTGTTTGTTAGTGACTTTGTTTGTCTGTCCAGATGTTTGTTGTTTGTCAACATGATAACTGAACCGTTATAGATATCACTGCCAAATTTTCGGGGCCTCATCGAGGAATTATGGACGTTTCGCCCCCTTGTCAGTTCGCCCCCTGGACGATTCGCCCCCTAGACGTTTCGCCCCCTGGACGTTTCGCACCCTGGACGTTTCGCCCTCTGGACGTTTCGCCCC
>Ga0209781_1000431_pt1 | contig 10771 bp, 6 predicted proteins | sample WorMetHERISLAND1_3_FD_187386 | JGI IMG/M metagenome (GOLD analysis project Ga0209781, IMG submission 187386) | Marine gutless worms symbiont microbial communities from Max Planck institute for Marine Microbiology, Germany - Olavius albidus HERON... | ecosystem: Host-associated > Annelida >...
ACATCACAAACGAGCTTGCCTGTTAGCTTTACTGAAGTTCTTGTTAGCTTTAACAGATGCGCACTACTACGATATTTGCAGAGACTCATACTAGCGAGCGAGCGAACCATGTCGCCTACCGGCTTGTTATTATTATTATTGTTGTTTTTTTTCTTCCCAAACCAACTTTATCGAACAAACATGTAACATATACAGGTATGGACCCCTAGTGGACCTAAGTACACTGACCCACTTTCAGCGATCTTGACCCACTTTTCAAGGTCACAGACCCATTTTTGACCTGAAAACCGAAAACTTAAAATCCATATAACTTTGTCATTTATGATCGGATTTTGATGTAACTTCATAGGAATGGACCAACATAGGACGCCATCTCGTTGACCTACTTTCCGGTGACCTTGACCTACTTCTTCAGATCTAACTCGAAATCGACCCGAAATTTTGTGTCTTCGGTTCGGCCAAATCTAGACGTCGCAGGATAATTCCAACAATGTGATTGGATGCCTACTGCTAAGGACCAGTGTGGATAGAAGTCTGGTGAAGATCGGTTAAATATTCTTTGAGATATTGATTTTTGAAATTTCGACCATTTTCGACCCAAATCGGCCATAACTCGGCTTGTACAAACGCTAGAGCCGCCGAGTTTGCACCAAACAGGGGGTTTTCGGGGACGGCCGATTTAATGGTGCTATTCAGATTTTCATTGGGTCGACCCTTGTTGCCATGGTAACGAAAATTCAACCATTTCGACCCAATACGGCCCTAACTCGTCTTGCACAAATGCTAGAGCCGCCGAGTTTGCACCAAACAGGAGGTTTTCGGGGACGGCCGAATTAATGGTGCCATTCAAATTTTCCGTGGGCCGACTCTTGTTACCATGGTAACAAAAATTGGGCTATTTTCACATAAAACCGGGCATAACTCTGTTTGTAGAAATACTAGAGCCGCGGAGTTCGCACCAAACATGGGGTTTTCGGGGACGGCCGATTTAATGGTGCTATTTACATTTTCTCTGGACAGACCCTTGTTGCCATGGGAACGAAAATTGGGCTGTTTTTTTTGCACAAAATCGGCCATAACTCGCCTTATACAAATTAATGCTATAGTCGCCGAGTACGATTTTTTCAGACACGGCCAATTTAATGTCGTATATAAACTTCAGTTGTGTACATTTATAATATATAATGTCATACATATGACTATTTTGGTGAAGCCTGGTGATTGTCTGTGACAATTACAGTGTCTAGTTTCTGTTAATTCTGTGACGTGTACTTGTTGCAAACGTTGTCATGAGTTGCACTGAGAACATTCGTTCACTTGCCAGCCTCTTAACAAAGAATATTTAATTGCATCGTTCATATTTTACCATTTCTTTATTATTTACTACTTTCTACTCTGTGACTCATGGTCGTAAAGTTACGGTGCACTAAAGTCTTGTGCGATTTTCTCTGGAACACCCTGTATTCATCTCATTCTCGATGTGATTAATTTGTAGGTATTGTATTTTCAGTGTATTTGTATTTATATTACATGGTGAGATTTTAAAAAAATACCTGACAGCCCTGTGTTGGCTTCAAGATTTGTTTGTTAGAATAGACTACATCAGATGACTTAGGATGCGAGTCTCCAAGGGAGTTACTTAGTTTGTATGCCTCCGCCACAGAATGTGTAGCATAAATTTATACTGGTAGTCATTTTTTATTTGTACCTCTTTTTCTAACAAGTCATCTATTAACTGTATCACTCTTCTACCTCTTGTTCTTTTACCCAACATCCTTCCAATATACGCAGCAATCCATCATGCCATAACACATGACCCAGCCATTTATGTTTATGCCACCATGTTGTGTTCAATATTTTTCAAAGTTACAGCATTGATGCATTTTGGGACAGAGACGAACCCAGATTTTGGTCAAAATGGCAGAATTAATGGTCTTGGTGGAACAAAACGTGCTGGAAACAGCATTACGAGGGTGGAAGCATACAGTAAGTAACAGTATTTGATGTCTGGCGTTGAGTTAAGAGTTTCTGGTTTGTTTGTTGTAAGTTTGTATGTCATCTAAGCGTTTTGGTAACTTTTTGGATCAGTTTGTGATAGACACAGTTTGTTCATAACTCACAGAAGGCATCTCTGATGTCTTAATTTAAGCGCTGCCATAGAAATGTTCGATTTGATTGACAGATGTAACCAGAGGTGTAAAAAGTAATAAATAATCTACCATGTACAAGTAGAAATTCACTCAAGTAGACAGTAGTTAAGAATGCTAAAAATTATCAGTCATAATGCCTAGACCTTGTAAGCCACAGCCATTTCTCACCAACACCAGCCGATTCAGTGCTAAGCCGTCGATCGCTAGCCGACGCACATTGGTTAGGCCGCCGAAAAAATGTAATCCATCGTCAGCCGAAAGACATCCATCAGCCACGGCTCAAGAAACTTATTAGTGGCCTCTAAAGTGGCCTCTAAAGTTTTTTTTTGTTTAACAGACAACAAGCTTGGCATGTGGGAGTGGGACTGTCTACTAGCACTGCTCGCCGTGCTCGGCAGTGGGTACCGTGATTAATGCTGGCACGAGCGAGCCACATAGGCACATACATCAATATTCATTTTGCAGTTATGCCCAATACACACCGCCGACGCGACTCAACTCGACAGTTGCGTCGCGTCGCGTCGGCGGTGTGTATTGGCTTTTAGGCACACGATCACACGGCCGTAGCCAGAGCTCAGTCTAAGGAGAGGCAATAGTCTTTCCCCCTCTTTCCCCTTCCTATCCTCTGTCTTCCCTTTTCTCCTCATTTCCCTATCATACTCTTTCTCTCCCAGCCGTCTTCTATCCGCGTGGCCCCCAAGGATCTTAGAGTGATATCATTTGATTATTCAGCAAACCAAATAGACATTTTGAAGACGTTCATGTCACAAGAATACGTTCTGTGGAACGGGGTATCTGTCCCATTGCCTCGCTGAATGTAAATAATTAAATATACCACCCTAATATTGGTATTTCTGAATGTCGATGATATTGTCATTATCATTGACGGATGTAGAAAATTTCAACCGGCGCAGATGAATTTAGTCGAATTTCATATTTATGTACATATGCAAATTATTGCAAACAAATATTAAGTCAGAAAGTTTATTTAAAATCTTGTTATGTAAGTTGTGTAAGAAACTCCACCTGGCGAACTATGATATAACTATTTCACCGTTACCAATTCGAAATACGCTGAAGTTCCGTTGAGAGTTTACGGCTAAAAACATGAAGTTATATACAGTTTTGAACTTTACCAGTATATCGGCCGCCGAGAAGCGTCCTTTGAGCCATAAAACGCCACAATCTTTCCACAGGCCGCGTTACTGTGGTGTTCAGACCCTCCCATTGAAAATGCATTACAGGGGTGAAAAATTGGGGAAGGAGTGGTCGGATTTTGATCCCCAACGAAGGGGTTCTTACTGTTGGGGTTCCGGTCTATGGTGTAAAGTTTCATCAAAATTGAGTGAGAATTGCGACCGTAGGAGAGGTGAGACAGACAGACAGAAGGACACAGATGGGAGTGATTTTAGGGAGGCATACACTATTCCGACAGACTCTGTTCCGACAGACGCTATTCCGACAATCCAGTCAGGATGACCCAGTACATCTTTAGCACGCTTAGGCATATGTAGAAATAGTAGAAATTTGCAGAAAACTGCACGGATTGGGTCGAGACATCGCATGCATCGAAATGCGGCATTGATCGAGGCACCGAGGTGACCGAGGGGAGTGGAGTCTGGGGAGGGTATCCCTGTTGTCTGGGGTGCCCCATCCTCCGGAAAAGTTACAACGTACGTACCTCCAACACATTATTGTACTGCCCCTGATTTTCGGCATTTGGTTCGGCATCTTTCCAATCGGTACTGCCCGTGGGCCTATTCAACTGCAGTCAGCCATCCGACGTCCCGACTGTGGACTGTTGGAATAGCGTCTGTCGGAACAGAGTCTGTCGGAATAGCGTGGTGTACCCGTGATTTTATAATCTGTCCCATGCTATGGGACAGATAATTACAGTTTATTATCGATCCAAGACGTCAAAAATAAATCAGCACGCATTGAGATGTAGGACAACGAACGGCGAATGCCATTCCCCTCAATAATATGAAATTCCACACTACGAACTCAGTTTGAACTTTGCATACTTTTTAATAGCCTTTGCTTTTTACGTGTTACCTTATCCAATCAACGGTAGGTGTACTGGTACTGCGTTCTGATAGTGTATTTTACAGGCAAAAAGCAGTTGCCTTGTATTGCCTCATGTTGGCAAGGCCCATGATTAGGTACACTTTCCTTTTGACGTGTGTGCAGGTAAATGTGGAGTGTGAAATGAGTAATGAGTGAACCCATGTAATGTAGTGCGCTAATTGCTTATTTTTTGGTGTTCTGTGTGACGTTTTAACAAATTTATACTGGTAGTCTTCTTTTCTAACAAGTCATCTATTAACTGTATCCTTCTTCTACCTCTTGTTCTTTTACCCAACATCCTTCCTTCCAGTACATCATGCAGCAATCCATCATGCCGTAATACATGACCCATCCATTTATGTTTACGCCACCATATTGTGTTCAATATTTTTCTATCCTTCTGAACCATATTCAGAATTTCCTCATTTTGTCTTCTTATCTCATCCAACTTATTTTCTTCATCCTTCTCCAGATCCACATTTCAAAAGCTTCCAGTTCACTTCTATCTGCCTTCGTTAATGGCAATGTCTCCGCAGCATACAGTGCCACACTCCAAACAAGACACTTTATAATTCGCTTCTGCAGTTTCAAATTTAATTTGCCTGTGAACAATCTTTTTCTTGTCATGTAGCCAGCACATCATAAGATCAATGGATGAACGCTGTCTAGAAACATAAGGGCTGCATAGCATGTCTGCACATCTTGTTTATAATTGCACATAAGCTTTATTGACACGTTTCTAAAAGTAACGTAAGCAGAATACGCTTATGAAATAAATGTACACGTAAATGTGCATAGAATCAGTATCACAGTTTTAAGCCGACGTGCAGAATGGAAAAGAATATTAACGTGCAGTATGTATGATAAAAACTAGGCATGCACACATCTGTGATGCATTCATCATATAGGTCTACAAACATCAAAAATCCAGGCAAGGCTGGAAAAAATAACAACAGCATTCTAAATATTGCAGCCAGCCATTCTACAACCATTTAACTAACAAGTTATAGTTACCAGTAGCTAACAAGTTATACCCAACTACAAAGGATTGGAGTGCATAGATAATCACAACCTGAATGCAGATGATATGAATACAAGCCGGTAGGCGACTGGATCTCTGCGCCTAGCCCAAATGTCGTTGACCCACAGACGATAACCCACAGACTATGACTGACTCAATGACCCACTGATACCGACCGCGACTGACTCAGTGACCCACAGATGAAAATTTTGGGGAGTAAATTTTGGGCATTAGGGGGCCTAAATCGAAGAAAAAGGTTTTATAGTTTTTGTCATGGAGAACTGATGGCCAAAAATGGCTGGATTCCATCGAGAAATAAAGAAGAAGAAGCAATGTTTGTGACAGACAGACAGACGGACAGACAGACAGACAGAGTCAACGACAAAAAATAATAGACTCCTAGGCCAGGCGTGGAGATCAATAAACAGTGCAACAATATCTCTAACCTTGGTTTATGGCGCAGGTCAGTATGCTGTATAACCTTTCTACACATTTAGCCGCAAATTGGATCAACTCGTATGATTTGAAATAGTGAGAAATAAATGGAATGCATTTATATTATTGGTGAAATGTAGGCTACTTATATACAATTAAGCATTCACTAACGATCAGCGACGTAGTCGCTCACAAAATACATGTACACAACTATTTTCCAGTCTTAGCTTGCTCGCATTCATCATCAGAGACAGGCATGTCATTGCAACAGCAACAGCTGATGCAATCTTTGTAATTAAATAAAAAAACTTTCTGATAAAATGTGAAAATACCTAACAAAAATGCTATTAGCACACAGAAAAAGCATCATCAACAGGCTTTCTACTAACATTAACACTGATGATTGATGGGTAAAAACACAACAAAAAACAATAAATCTCGAGGACAGAGAAGCAACTGTAAATGAATATCAGAATGACGTCTGATGCTACAAGCAGTGATACAAACACAGCTGCTCAGCAGATGTTCTTGCATTCATTACAGAGAGACAACTGGACAGCCGATGTGCAAGAAACAGCATTCACAGCTGAAGTCATCGAGACGGTGCTGAGTTACACACATCGTGCAGTGGAAAGCATGAACAAGCAGGCGGCAGTTTACTGTTGAATGTACTGACATCTATCAGCTAAGACATCAGCTCTGGTGGTGAACATTGCTGAGCCGGTAGAGACTTTGAATGCAGAAAACCGATTCGTTGTTTCTGCTTCCTCTGTTCTGTCATCTAAACACAGCAACAGACACAGTTCCACATGATGACAAGAGTGTGACATGACAGCCTAGCCTAGGAGGCTAGGAGGCATTATAGTCACACAAACAAATCCTTTCATTTTTACTACATTCTTGGACCCATAAACGGGTCCCCAATGGCTACCAACGTTGTTCTTGTTGTTGCTCTTATTATCAGATTTTCCATTCCCTGAGGCTCTGTCGTTTCTCAACCGATCGTAATAAAACTTTTCACACATATTAATGACAATATTTCTGCATCAAGCTACTGTGGCGGATTTTTGATTTAGGCCGTAATTAATTAGTAACAACCATTAAGCAGTCAATTGCCTTATAGCTGCAGTAGCAGCAGCAGCAATGGACACAATAAAATGCTCGCAAGTGCCACACCGCAGCGACACCTGGTGAACAGACATGTAATACGCGTTTCCAGCAGAGAAGCCAGAAAAATTTCCCGATGAGCAAACAGGAGGCGACTAGCAAAGATGCTGAAAATAACATTAAGACATCGATGGAAGGAATGGGCAATGTGCATTCCCCATTATAACTTATTGTGAGATCTATGGAAGTGTCAGCAGTTTTAACATGTACATTGTACCTTTAAAACTGAACGAGAAAATATAGATTTAGTATGGGTCATATTTGACCCCCATGTGCAAACAACTAAATTATTTTCGATGTGCAAATGGACTGTTAACAAGTTATAGTTACCGGTAGCTAACAGGTTATACCCAACTACCTCTGGGTACAGTGTACCGTCTATAATCCTTAATCCTTACTTTCTCCTTCAAAAAACTCATATTCACACCATTTAGAAAAGTGACCTTTATAAGTCTACGGTAAGAAGTTGCTCCATACTGGCGATGCCATTGGCACTGTTTTCTTGCCAAATAAAGAACACGTTAATTAAAATATCCAGCAGACGTTTAACCAACTAGGAAAATATGTGGTAATACTAAACAACGTGTTTAAGTGAGTCTGTATCTCAGCCCAAGGACAATGACAATGACATGACAACTGACCTGTTCACGGAGTTCATTGAGTTGACTCGACAGAGTTGCAATCAGCTGGTTTGTGTTGTGTAGCTGAGTCTGTAGTGTACGCAGTTCGTTCTGTTCACTGTCACCTTCAGCATCCGACAGAGACATCGCTTGCATCCGCGGAAACCAGTCCAGGTTCTTCTCCTGCAAAATTCATCACAGTCTCTCAAACGCAATATTTAATCACTTTCTGAGTCCAAGGTGGTCAGTCCACCCACCTGAAAAACCCGGAAAAGTCACGGAATTTCACATTGGTCAGGGAAAAGTCAGGCAAATTAGGAAAACTCGGGGAAAAGTCACGAAATTGTGGTTTATCTGTGATGTGCTACCGTAGTTGCAATAGTTACAAAATAAACCTAACTTGAGTACTGTTAGGTAAAGTTGACATGCACAAGATGGACTGCCAATAGTGCTACAATATTCACTCAGGAGTACAGTACATGTAGGCTTGTCTGTATACCTCGGGTGGGTTAATAAATATCAATGCCTCTGTGAGAAATACCTGGAAAAGTCCGGGGAATTTGATGAGGACTGGAGAGTGCCGCCCTGTTTGTCAGCATAATGCACAGCTGATCTGACATCTGACTTGATATCTGTATGAATGGATAAAGTTAAAGCTAAAGTTAAAGCCAATTAAAGCCCTCAACAAGAACTCATCCCTGAGCCACGGGACGTCACCTGCCATATGGGTTCACAGTGTTACCTGCCACCCGACACAAGTGAAAGCGCTGCGCCTTAACCCCAGCCAGTTAGATGGTACTCGATTTACCTACCCCACAGGAATGGAAGGCTGAGTTGACCTAGGCTACCCGGCAATGCACTTGTACTTGTATGACTGAGCACCACAGCTGTTTACTGTACTCTATCTGCATGTATGGGTGACAGCAGGAATCATAGGCCCCTACATAGATCAACAGGAATAGTCCACTGCCTTCATCACCGAGCCAGAAGAAGATTTTCTGTTTAACCAGTTACTCTAGGTTAAGACAGATCCTGAAAGTAAAAACTGCAGCAGGATAGAAATGTACAAAACTAGAAAGAAACAAAACGGACATCTCAATAACTGAGCTATAAAGACCTGAATCATGGAGTAGACATAGCTCTCAGGCCCAGTGAACTCAGTTGGATCTTTGACCTTCACAAGGATGATGAAGAACAGATAGTGCCACATGTTGTGTTCCGTTTTGCAGTGCTCCTCGAACGACACCGACTTGTTGTCAAATGCCGACCGATCAAGACCTGAACAGTTAGCACCGTTAGTGCAAGACTGTCATCAACTAGCCATATCACCACCACCACCACCATCACTTTACATTTTTGTTTCATCGGCCAATTTTTCCAGCATTACTCCAGGATTTGGCGGATTCCTCAAAAGTGAATGATTGGGAATAGTTTGTTGAATACAGAAAACACACCAATTTTGAAACACCAATTCTGAAACTTCTGTTACATTAACGGGTGAATGAACTGTGACAATTTTGTATGATCATTACCGGTAGTCGCTCACATACACACATGTACACCGTTTCAACGGTCATTCTCCAGGTCGACTCTCCAGGTAAGCCTAGGTTAGCCAGTTTCCCCTTCGATGATCTAGGCAGGTGGGGTTTCCCACAGGGTACTCTGCCCACTTACATTCACCACCATGGATCATTCATTTAAGCGGTTTTAAAGCAAAAACTTTTAGAGCTCAGAACGCCAACGCCAAATGCTCTTCTTGTTGCTAAACTAAAAGCGTCAAAACACTAAAGCACGTCACTGATCATTATCATCACTTGTCTCAACTTGAAAAAAAACAAATTAAAACTGCAGTGCAAGTCAACAATGTGACAATTGGCTGTTTTTCCTGTATATGCTGTAACTTGACTTGTGACAAATGTTCGGCTATAAGACAGACATACATGTAATTTCCCAGTGACCTTGCAGTGCTTGCTGATGACTGAGTTGGCATGGACAGACTGACAACTTATTAACTTAGTACTAAATAGTCTTATTTACTGAAACTAAAAATGCTCACACTGTAGACTGCAACAACGGACAAAACAGCAGAATGCTAATCTGGTTAATAGTGACAATATAACAGAATGGTCTATGTGCAATATCTGTGCATGCATGTTTATTGGCTACAGTGGATGGTATAAGTCAGCATGTGTGTGACCTTGATTGTACTCATACAGTCCACCATACGCATGGAGCTGTTGTCTCTGTATTTCTAAGCACTGCTGTTGGATTATGAAAACAGAAATAAGTTGATGTTATCCACGGTACAGACCGCAGATGAAGCAAGAATTCCTCAGAACTTCATCTTTGTGTTGTTTCTCGCTACGGAGGTCAGCGAAGGTGTCGATGATGACGCCAAAGATGAGGTTGAGTACAATGATGATGACGATGAAGAAGAATATCAAATCATAGATGACACGTGCAAAGAACAGTGGTTCCTGTAGCAGAGAATACACACAGTCGCTTAGAAACCACAATAGAGCAACAGCAGTAAAATGAACGTTACTATAAATTAATGAAATATGAATTTCAAACTCCATAACAAGCCGTGGTGCAAAAGCAAAACAAACCCCACCCCGCGGCATCGGGCAGTTTCTTGGAATTGACCCAAAATGTAATCAGGTCATCCTATGGTCAATCCACACCTTCCATGAAAATGTCATGCAAATCGGTCCAGCCGTTTTCTCGTAATCTTGCTGTCAAAGAAACAAAGAAAGAAACAAAGAAACAAACAAGGAAATCGATAGAAAACAATACCCCATTCCGATAGTATCGGGGGCGGGGTAATACATTGTAAATTCTGTGTGCCCTGTACTAACAAGAGAGTCAAAAACTGGGTGCTGAGTTAACACCGAGACACAAGACAATGACAGAAGTCACAGACTGTTCCACGTGACTTGTCTGTTGTACGGCGAACTTAGTGGTTCCATGAATCATGCTTCACCAACACTACAAGTATTCTTGCATGTGCAGACAGACTGCAGATATTGTCACAAAACTACAGATATGTGCAATACAGTTATTAGATAAATAACGGTGGATACATTCAGCACCTGCTTGAATGTAATGTATAGCAGACTACTTATGTAAAGGTAAAAAGGTAAAGATGTCGATTTGTATAGCGCGTCTCATGCACCAGGCACCCCTAACGCGCATTTAACGTCACTGAAACTGACCCACCAGACCGCTATTTAGGTCACCGCCCAGCCTGCAAACACAGCCCTGGGCAGTGACCCAATAACCAGCAGAGGCAGCGCCAGCCAGCTAGTAGG
>Ga0209781_1000432_pt1 | contig 10768 bp, 9 predicted proteins | sample WorMetHERISLAND1_3_FD_187386 | JGI IMG/M metagenome (GOLD analysis project Ga0209781, IMG submission 187386) | Marine gutless worms symbiont microbial communities from Max Planck institute for Marine Microbiology, Germany - Olavius albidus HERON... | ecosystem: Host-associated > Annelida >...
GATTAGATGCCTTTAGATGATTTTGTTGTGATGGCACAGTTCTGACGATTCTCCAACAGCCGAAGCTGATGAAGTTCCTCTCATCATGAGCGAACAAACTGGTTTTGACATAGACGAGAACGAATATCTCATGCGTTCCCGTAGTTCTCGAAGGCTACACAAAAAGAGTATCATGTATTACCTTTGTGATGCTTGGATAGAAGCCTGCTCCAGGTCCGTCTGCCTCTTTTTGCCTTGTCTTTGTTCATGCTTTTAGAGTATTTTTTGTTGCTTATATGTTGATAAACTGTAATTAGTACATGCAAAACATAAATTTCCCCAGTCCTAGACTCTCAGTGATTCTAAAGGTCGGTGCTCATCTCTGTTTCATAGGACCTGATCCAACAGTTTAACGATAGACCAGACCTCTCCCACATCCTGCTGCTATTATATTTGAACTGATATTCTTCTTTGCAACACAATGTAGCTTCATTAGCACATTATTTCTATCCGAATTTATTTTAAGGGCCCTCTAAAAGAAATTAGCAGTCAGAACTGTCATTTTTCGCAAGTTTTTGGTCACTGTATCACAGTTTTTGATGTTATTTGATAGCAAGAAGGAATTTCTGCACCCATCAGCCTCAGAGCACTGAAGTCACTTGCTGTTAGATGCTAGTGATCTGTTGTTACACCTTTGCTCCATGTAGTGTGTCCTTAGGCAATTTGTTCATTGACTGTTAATGCATCATGTCTGTGCTGGCTTACAAGTGTGCAACTGTGCATTGCAAGCACTCTGAACATTATTAACATGATATGAATTGAAAATATCAGGACGGATTTTTACCAAATTTACGACATTGATGCATTTTGGGACAGATATGAATGCCTTGGTTTTATCGTTAAAAGGTCAAACACACATTCCAACAATGCTTTTACGGCTCTTGCAGGCGGACGCATACCATACTCAACTATGTGGCATCGAGTTATATTTTCATGTAGCTAAGTTACATCCTGGTTACTTGTGTACGCATTACTATATGTACTGTCTGTTATGTACAGGTGCTGTGAATCATTTTGGACGCGTTGCCGTGGAAAGCCGGATTACAAGCCGCGGTCCGTGTATCTGGCACGGCCGTCTGGTCCAACAGATCAAAAGTTCCCTGCGAATATAATACGCAACCAGAAGTACAGCATCATCACATTTATACCATTGGTTCGTTGTCTGTTCTGTGTCTGCATTCTGATTCTGCTTTGGTTTGTCTTTGATGTACTACATTTGCACGTTACGAATGTTTGACTTTCTGTTTCCTATGCTGGATGAGATGAAAGTTGTCATTACTAAGATACCAATGAAGTGAACGAGCGTCTTCTTCTCAGTTTGGGCTGCGGTAAAAATTCTCGGAAAATGCAACAAATACACTTGAAGTATTGGCTGTTTGTTCCATTAAATTAGTAGTTTAAATTAAATGCTATCAGAGCTATTATATGAAAGGATAACTTGGTTTGGTTATTGCGTTGATTTTGTTTAAGTAAATAAGTAAGTAAGTTATTTATATAGTGCCGAAGTCTCAGCAGAGAATTGGGTTGGGTTGATTGGAATGCACTGATATAATAAAGTGACAACTGAACATTTTCAGTTTATTGTCATTTGAGTCAGAATGGTAGACATCGTGTTATTCATTTATTGTACTGTTATTTTGCAGGTGCTGTTTGCACAATTCAAGTTTTTTCTCAACTTGTTTTTTCTGGTGATGGCGTTGTCACAGTTCATACCACAGTTGCGTGTCGGCTATCTGTACACATACTGGGCGCCACTTGTAAGTATTCTGCTCTTTGAGATACACTGCATGTCCTGAATGCTTCACCCTGAAAGCTATGGTCGCCAGTATGAGAGCAATGCTTGCTCGAAACCTTGTTGTTTAAAGACACCTGTTTGGGTGATATTTAGAACTTGTGAAATATGCCACATTTCTAGGTTTGCTGATAAGATATGAAACATATGGGCCTATTGACAGTTGCAGTGATAATAGTGGTAATATGCATGTCTGCAGTGTGTGAGGTCTGAGGAGGTTGACTCCCAGTCCCACCGTGTTTATCATTATAATCACTGTGATATATAGCCTTAAGCAATAGGCAATGGCATGTGCTGCACAGGGCATTCCTTTATTATTAACGTGATGACATGCATGTTACCACTATTATCATTGCAACTGTCAATAGGCCCATATGTTAGAATGAAAGGCATCAGTGGGTGAATATGATAGCAACTTGCAGGAGATGGCTTGCTATTGTAGTCGTTAGGTCATTGGACTTGTGATCCAGAGGTCGCCAGTTTGACTTCTGGCCATTATATTGCCAGGTAGCCTCTAGAGGTCAACTCAGACTTCCATCCCTCTGGGGTAGGAGAGTATCTGCTTGCGGGCTGGGGTTAGGGCGGGGCGCGTTCATTTGTGTCAGGTAGCAGGTAACACTACGTGATTCTATATGGCAGGTAACGTTTCATAGCTCTTTCCATTAACAGCTAGGCCTATGCTTGCCTTTTTAACAGCAAAGTCAGTTTTATTGGTCCTGAACGTCGGCAGTGGCTTGTTACTGTTCTGTATTGATCAAATGAATCAGGTCAAACTCGTGCAGTTTCTGCAGTGTAAGAATGAAAGCACGGTAAACTTTGTCTTTAGCGTTGTTACCATACCGATCACATTCTTTCACTCGACGCTGGTACTTGCTTAGTCACTGATGCTCTGATTGCAGACATTCGTTGTCGTCGTAACAATGATACGAGAAGCGTTTGATGATTTCAACCGGTTTCTGCGAGACCGCGATGTCAACAACCAGAAGTATAAGAAGCTAACACGATCTGGTGTGGTCAGTGTCGAGAGCGCCAGAATCAGAGTTGGCGATTTGATTATCGTCGAAAAGGTCCGTCACTAAACGTGATGTCGTTTTTTTCTACTTAATGAAATTTAGCTTAGCCGAATTTTAAAACTTTTAATGCTGTAATTTAATGCAATTAGAGAGAAGCTGAGTTGACTTAGATTAGTCGAATTGAGTTCAGCAAGGCATGAAAACTAGTATCTCCAGATCATTTAGTTGTACGAATGTATCGATCTAACTCAGTAACTGACCATAATTACTACATTGACTAACGCTGACATTTTGCGTTGTACCATACATTTTCAAATGCACTTTATTTTTTAAATTTAAGCTTTGTTGTAGGCAGTGTTTGTAGTGATGTTATGTAAGTGGAGTTATGATTGTGCATGAGGAGCTGTGTACTGTGTGGTAGAACCAGCGAGTGCCTGCAGACATGGTGCTTGTTCGTACCAGTGAGAAGGTTGGTACATGCTTCATCCGCACTGACCAGCTCGATGGTGAGACGGACTGGAAACTGCGCTTAGCTGTTCCATCTACACACCGACTCAGTTCTGAAATGGTATCAGACTTACCACTTCTGCCAGCTTGAAAGAAAGTCGGGCCTACTCTGTTTTAGGGCCAACTGTCTTTCATGAAGAATTTTATTGATATCTCGCATGATCGGGTATGTTGTAGAAGTGGAGTGAAAGTTAGGGGCATTAGTGTAGGCATGGTTATCTCTTACTCTCAGTGTTTCGTGTGTGATTATCATGTGATGGACATTTCTTTTGCTATAATTTTGATCAGTGCAGCAGCCGTGGAAGCTCTGAAAAAGTGGGACAGTGGCCACTCGTTGAAGTGAAGGCATGGATGACTAATGTATCTGCCATAGTGTAACCCCTCCCCACTTTTGGGGGTCTGGGGTATTACCCCCGGGAAATTTGTGAAAATATAGGTGCAATTTGGTGCATTTTGGGGATGTCGGATCATCAAATGTGGGACGGAAAATAGACGCTTTTCCATCCCACTTTTGAAAGTGGGACGGAATTTACCGTCCCTGCCGTATAGGTTCTGCGGCCCCTGGATCAGTGTGTGATCTGTCTCAGTGTATGATTGAAAGACAAGTTTGATCATGGCATTTTGTCGTGGACTGCATATTGCCAAGTTAGTTTCACGAATGTCACTGCTTCCTGTTTTTTGTTATCAGTCCCATTACGAAACATGATTAGTAGACAAAATAGCATTTATATGACTGAGTCGCTGATAATAGCATGCTTTTTGTGACTACTAACTGTTGCATTGATACGCTGGATGTCCTTCTGCTGGACATTTACAGTAACTGTTTACATTGTTCTTTGTGCATTGTCTGTAGGAACTGTTTGAGGTCGAGACTCATCTGTTTGCTGAGAAGCCACAGAAGGACATTCATAGTTTCATTGGAACTTTCTCACGGGTACCCTTTTAAATCTTTGAATTTTCTTCTTTTTTGATTGTATAGTTTATTGTCTTTCCATGCAGCTTTTCTTTGTTGTTGTGCATGTTGATCATTGTCTGTGTACAGAATGGAAGACTGTATACTTCAGAATTTTTCAATCAAATAACTTAGCAACACATTGAGTAAAATGTCTCAATTGTGTACAGTGTGTCATTCCTCCCAGTTGTGAAGGCATTAAACAGTGCAAAGTGGGTAACTCATAGTGTACAATGCTGTATAGTCATGATGATGTCACATTTTGGTTTGTTTTTATTATTTACCTAGGTCTTTAAAAGTACAACTGTGCGGCATTTAGTTGATAGTGTGAACGTGTGAACTGGTGAATGTTCAGGTGGATGGAACTGGTGAAGATTCACTGAACATAGAGAACACAGTCTGGTCCAACACTGTGGTGGCATCTGGCACTGCACTCGGAGTCGTTATCTACACAGGCAGTGAGACTCGCAGTGTTATGAATACATCCAAAGCCACCATGAAGGTCAGGCTTTGTTAATTGCAATAGAGGCAAATGGTTGTTCGACAAGTAACATGTACTATTGACCCTTACCCTTCAGCTAACATTTTGTCCATTGCACGATCCAACTTATCATTTGGCTTCTGTGCCTTTTGCGCTGCTGCTCCGACTGTCTGGAACAGTCTCCCTCCTTATGTCCGCTCTTGTACTACTCTCACAACATTCCGTAAACATTTAAAATCACATCTGTTTCTATCCTCCTTTCCCACTGCCTAGTGACCCATCCCAGCACCTTTGATTCGCTTGCGACCTTGGCGCTATGTAAATTTATTTACTTACTTACCTGGAATGGTTGTGTACAACAGTTGTAACAGCTGGCTGTTAGTGGTGCCATCTGGCGATTACAAATAAATAAGTTTCACTTTTGGTAATTAGCTAATTCCTCATTAATTAGGAATTAACTTAAACATCCGAGACAGTTTTGCTACTGCTTTTGAGCTTGTGGAAGTAGCCGGGAATGTTGTCATGTTTCCAGGTCGGACTGCTGGATCTGGAAGTGAATACAATGAGCAAAATTCTGTGCATTATGGTGATAATTCTTGCTCTGATCATGATGATCATCAAGGTTCGTCTTTGGCTTGTCTTTCATGTTACTGAATTGTATTACCGATGATAGGCGTACCTGTGATCAGACTGTTGTTTGTGCCTGTCTGTCTGTCTGTCTGTCTGCCTGTCTGTCTTATTGCTAGTTTGAAACAATTTGGGTGAAACTTGTATTGTTGAACTTTTTCTTTGCTCATCACATCTATAATCACAGTACTTCTTATAATCCCATTATTCTGTGTTTAGCCTGAATTACAGGTGTCTTTGTAAATAGTTTATTTTCACAAATTTAATGCTGAATTGTTGTTGTGTGAACAGGGTTTTGATGGTCCGTGGTACAGATACATGTTTCGTTTTGTGATTCTTTTCTCCTACATCATTCCTCTCAGGTTTCTTACTTGACGTCGGTCATGTTTCATTCATTACTGTTATACTTGCCTAAGCATATTGCAGTCATTTTATGCCATGCAATAACTTTCTGTTTATATTATAAGACTTAAAATGTCATTGAGTTAAAGGTTAAAGCTGAATAAAGAATAAAGCCTTGACAAGATGCTTGTCCTAGAGCAATGGGACGTCACCTGCAATATGGGATCACACAATGTTACCTGCCACTTGACACAAGTGAATGCACCTGCCTTTACTCCAGCCAGTAAGCTGGTACTCGATTTACCTACCTCGGAGGAATGAAAGGCTGAACTGACCTAGGCTACCCGGCAGTGCACTGACCGGGAGTCAAACTTGCAATCTCTCGATCACAAGTCTGGCACCTAAACCATTACACCAGCGAGCAACCAAGTTATGATGTTTTAGTTATACATAGTTGCATTGTGTGTCAGAACTTGTGCATTAATCTTACAGTATTTTTGACATTATATCAACTGAACCAAGTGTCAGTATTTGTCAGAACTTGTGCATTAATCTTACAGTATTTTTGACATTATATCAACTGAACCAAGTGTCAGTATTTGTCAGGTCGTCAAGAGTTGGAGATTGTTTCTGTGCAGTTTGCGAGTGAATCTTGACGTTGGCAAAGTTGTGTACGCCTGGATGATACAAAAGGACAAAAATATTCCTGGAACAACGGTGCGAAGTACAACGATTCCTGAGGAACTAGGAAGGATTCAGTATTTGCTTTCGGATAAAACTGGGACTTTGACGCAGAACGAAATGGTAAGTTTATTTTTATTTTTATTAATTATTAAGTTTGTACATGAGATACTAAGAGATATTAATTTTATTAAACAGTGTAGTGTTGTTCCAACAATGAACATTTCATCGGTGTGTTATATTTGATTGCTATATTCTTTAAAAAAATGCTATTCAAAGTATGATGTAAATCGTATTATATATTAAAAATATATATGTTTTACATTATATAATCACTATAATGTGACTATCATTGTTGTTTGTGATAGGTGTTTAAGCGACTCCACCTGGGTACTGTCTCATTTGCAGCGGACTCCATGGATGAGGTATGTGTGTTTGGACATTAAGTTTAACATATATTTACGTAACATTCTATAGTTTACTGTTATCTTTGAACTACGTGGAAACTAGCTGTCAGCTGTAAGTTTTCTATATTTTAGAAGAGGTTGAGAGCCAGTCTATAATGACATCCACGTAGTATGTTATATTAAGTATATCAAATTGGTTAGTGTATGTTGTTGTGTAAACATAAACAAATCGTGGTTCGTGTTTTGATTCATAATTACTAGACTGTATAGTGTTGTCCCACTGTAGAAATTGAGGGAACAACCTGCGGTGCTAAAGGCCTACCATTCATTAACAAATCTTTAAGGTCCCAAGGTTGTGTTGGTGTTACTTACTGGGTTAGAGGACTAGTGAATCTAATACTGCAAATTTTACAAATGATACCTTTGACGTCTGTGACACTGAAGCTGCAGGTTGTGGCATTGAGGAGCAAAATTGCAAGTGAATCTAATGTTACTGTCATTGAATTCTCATATTGTTAACAGTTACTTTCAAGTGATATGTGTATGGCACTTCTGCTTATACTGTTTCATTATATTCACATACTCTCCCAACCTAGAAACTGAACAGTTCGTACTGCATGTTACTAAGGGTCACTTTCCATCCCCGCAGTAGTTGTAGTTGCACAAACATCACGTGAGTGGCACTGTTACAGGTTGCAAGCCACTTAATGGTTGGTCTGAGTCCTGCTGGTGCATCTGGGTCAACTGGTCACCCTGCATCGAAGGTGAAACGAACGGTCGTCACACGAGTCTGTGATGCTGTGAAAGCGATCGCAGTATGTCACAATGTTACTCCAGTGTATGAGGCCGGCTCTGATGCATCGGAATCCAGTGAACAGAGTGATACGGAGGTTGATCAGCAGAGTCAGCAGAGGGTCTCCTACCAGGCTTCAAGTCCAGATGAGGTGAAACTGTTTTTTAGCTAGCTGTAATACTTACCGTTAATATTTTCAGGTTTTGTTTAATATGGATTAGAGTTGGTTTGGCAGTTTAGTAGCTGAAGGACATAGAGGTTATGGTGCGGCAGAGTTGTCTGATGAGATGAAGAAGATAGAGTGGATTGTACTGTCTGGGTATTGACGTCAGAGTTGTTTTGCACAAAATCACTTCGGTCTTAAAAAGTATCAAATGTCCTCCACATGTCCTTCCCGTAGCTTCTAGAAGGATGCTCAGGTAAGCCGGAAGCTAGTTTAGTCAAGAGGCCTGCATGCCCTAGGGGCTCCCACGAGTATCAAACGTCCTCCACATGTCCTTCCCGTAGGTTCTAGAAGGATGCTCAGGTAAGCCGGAAGCTAGTTTAGTCAAGAGGCCTGCATGCCCTAGGGGCTCCCACGACTTAGTGAGCTGTTTGCTTAGAATGGCATTATTCGGGTGCTGGATTGAGTTCTGGTCGCTTATATAAAACTTGCTGTATCGAAATAAAGCTAATTTCCTACCTACTGTGTAGTTTATTCTGCTGTGTAACTCCATTCCATTTTTGGTGGAGAAAAAATGGAACGGAGTTACACAGCAGAATAAACCGTTGTCACATTCTTTAATCATTATTCTTGATTTATACGTTAACTTAGATGATTAGATCAACTAACTTTGATCATGCAACATATCTGTATCTGTGTTCGAATGCTAACGGATTTGATCCGTAAAATCCAAATCCGATGGAAGTGGATTTTTGCCGGCTCTTGTCACGTCCCTATTTAGAAAGGCTGTAATTGTTTTTGACGTGATGTGTCAGGTGGCTCTGGTCAAGTGGACGGAGAGCGTTGGTTTAACGTTGATCAAACGAGATCTCAACTCGATGACGTTGCGTACGCCCGACTCCCGTCTGATGCATTTCACCATCCTTCAGATGTTTCCTTTCACTTCAGAGAGCAAGCGGATGGGCATTGTAGTTCGGGTACTCGCGTCATTTTTTCTCAGGAACTCGAGAATTCTGTACCTAATAACTGGACTGTGCATATACTGGTGTTAACTAATGCCATTTTTATCAGTTGTTTACTTATTGCATAGTGTAAAATATTTCTTCAGTCCTTTGATGCTGTTGGATTGACAACAAGGATTGAATCTTGCCTGCAGATAACATGTTACACCTACCTTAAGAGGTTCTGTCTTGCAGACCTGCCCTAATCATGAGTAACTGTCGTAACAGTATAGGAACAGAGCTGATGTGTTTCTGTCTGAGACAGGATGAGGAGAGTGGTGAAATAGCATTCTATATGAAGGGAGCTGATGTCGTGATGCATAATGTAGTTCAGTACAATGACTGGATGGATGAAGAAGTGAGTTTATTTTGTTGTTGTCGCAGTTGTTTGCTTATTGTTTTATTTTAATAATAATAGAGAGTAGTGATAATTCATCTGTTCATTCACCCCACAAAGATATCATGACTTAGAATAGATCATGCATCATGTGATGCTATAGGAACATCCAGTGATGCAAATAACATTAACTGCTGATCTGCATGTGCCTGTTTTTGTGTAGTTTGCTTAATTTCAAAACAGTTTTTGCTAACATTCTTTTATAACAAAAGTATTACATTTAATTGCATGTATTAATTAGACAGTGAAAAAGATAAAACATTTTCTGAGATGATTTGATGCGTCATAATTCCATATTAACAAGCTGTTATTTCACCTGGCCTTGAATGCTAAAATGGGTAAAATAGTGCCTGTTGACAACATATGGATTATGTGGTATGTGATAGTGTGACAACATGGCAAGGGAAGGTCTACGAACACTCGTTGTTGCAAAGAAGACGTTGACTGAGGAGCAGTATGCTGACTTTGAGGTTTGTTATTTTACGGTAGTAGTGTGGTGGGAACCTTTGTCTTGTTTTTTGAATAATATGTGTATTATGATATTGTGAAAGCAAGCTTGTTCAGTGTCTAGTGGTCACAACTTCACATTTTGTGATCTACAGTCTGCTTATCATGTTTTATTTGTTGCTGTAGCAGAATGTGTTGAATGTGTAAATTATTTCACTTGGTGTCGTAAGTTATTAGGTAAGAGTAAAGTGCATAAGATTATCAAAGCACACTGTTTAAAATAAAAAATGTGTGTGCATGTAATTCCGTGAGATTCCTGTCTGCACTGTAGTAGAGAAAGCAATGTGTAGTGCGAGTGTTGGTGTGGCTGTCACAGAGCCGCTATCACCAGGCCAAGATGAGCGTACAAGAGAGGACTGCGAAGGTGGCGGCTGTGGTGGAGAGTTTGGAACGAGATATGGAGCTGCTGTGTGTTACCGGTGTTGAAGACAAGCTGCACGATGGCGTCAGAACCACACTTGAATTACTCCGCAATGCAGGAATCAAGGTCTTTCCTGTCATTCTACTTGAATTTCTGCCATTTTATTTTGTGCTTGGCACTGCTGATGTTCACAGTTACACGCCATTTAATGGCTGTTTTCCACGTAAACTTTTGTTAGCTAGTTCCCTGTTGATTCTCAATCTGTGTTGGTCCTTAAACTGAGCATTGTTTTGAGTTAAGTGAAAATTCTTCATATCTTCCTTGACCATTCCACTAGATATTCTTCAGGCTAGAACCCTGCATGGGCCCAATATTGAAGGCCCAGCCTGGCCCATTGATTTTTACCGTGCGACGCAGTCTGCACGGTCTTAGTTATCGTAATTCTGTCCGTCCGTCCGTCTGTCTGTCTGTCTGTCTGTCTCTGTCTGTCACACTCGTGGACTGTGTCCACATGGTTCGACCTACGATCATGATTTCTTCACCGTATGGTAGCCCCATCTTTCTAGTTTCTGGGGATATCACGTTCATCCCAAAATTCGAAGGGGTCACCCCGAGCGAGGGCGTTGAATGAGGGTGGGGTGGGTACGAATTGGCGATTTTCGACCACTAAGTCGCCGTATCTCCGAAACGGTGCGAGATACGACA